>Ga0316612_1000185_pt1 | contig 23150 bp, 15 predicted proteins | sample MIS2016226_MG_FD_207676 | JGI IMG/M metagenome (GOLD analysis project Ga0316612, IMG submission 207676) | Microbial mat bacterial communities from Middle Island sinkhole, Lake Huron, Michigan, United States - MIS.2016.226 | ecosystem: Environmental > Aquatic > Freshwater > Lake > Sediment... | reverse complement strand
CATCTAATTATCAATAATTTATAAGTTAAAATAAATATTATGATTAATAAAACTCAATAGTCAAATTTTCAAAAAATCAAGAAAAATGAATAGAATTAGAATATTGAGTTTTTAGAGATTACCTAAAAAACCAAAAAGGTTGTTCATTGCCTTTATAGTCCTTTTTTGTGGACTGTTTGCCAATACGGCAATGGCGCAAACCAACTATGTATGGAACGGGCCTGCAGGTGGAGATTGGGCAACAACAACCAACTGGACTCCAAATGGTATACCTGGAGGAAACTCAGGAGACACAGTTACTATAAGCAATGGAGGAACGCCAAGCATAGCTTCTCCCAATTCTTACACAATTCTTAATCTTACTATTAACAATCTTACTGGTGGCGATGCAGGTTCTATCTTGACTATCAATAGTGGCGCAACTCTTACTGTTAACAATACTGCTGTAAACGCTATTACCTTAAATGGAGGTAGTATTGTGAATAACGGAACACTAAATGCTAATACTACTGATATAACTGCCGCTTTTGGTATACTTTGCGGTGCTCCTACTACACTTCCTACTGTTGCTTCGCAATATGGCTATTCTGGAACTGGTAAATTAAGTATTAACACTAGTTCAGGTACTGCTTCTTCAGGAGCTATAAATTTTACTGGAAACACTGCGAACACTACTTATAAATTTTCTTTTGACAATACTAGCATCATTACACCAAGTACTTTTACCCTTGCTTCCGGTGCATACGTAATTAGAGTACCGGGCGGAAATACAATTCCTGTAACTATTGGCGGTGCCGGATTTTCAACTGCTGGTTCTTGGGGTTTAATTGCTATGGGTGGTGGTGGTATCAATCTTACTGTAGATACTGGTACCACATTATCATCTAATCTTACTGGTACTGCTCCTCGAGGTATAGACATCCAAAACACTAGTACTACCCAACCAGCAACTCTAACTAACAAAGGAACTATTAACATTACTGGCACCACCGCACAAAGTGGTATTTTGTTGAGTACAGGTACTAACGCGGGTGCTAAAATAGTACTTGCAAACGAAGGGACAATAGATGTTGATATAACTTGCTCGACAGCTACTCAGGCTCCAATACGTATTCAAGGAACAACAGGTTCAAATAGTGCGTCAAATATAACAATAACAAATAGTGCTGGCGCTATAATGAAGTTGAAAAACAATCGAGCTTTTGGAACTAATTTTGGAAACCCAATGTATATTAGTAACGTTTCAACTACCCCTACAATTAGTTTTACCAACAATGGTAGTTTAAGTTTTACAGGGAACAATGTTGTTTTTGGCGGATTTAACACTAGAGCTACTTTAACAAACAACGGCACAATAACTTCTAATCAGCAATTTTCAACTATAAAACTTTTAAATAATAGTGGAAAAACGATTGCTTTTGTAAAAGATGCGGGAACTATTGACTCACCAAATGCATTAACTACAAGTTTAGCATTTGCAACAAATAACGGTATTATACAAACGGCTACAGGTAGTGATAAACTTTATAATTTAGCAGGAGTTACTGCTTATGGAGCTAATAGTAGTATAGAACCAGGAGGTTCAACAGGAATAGGAATTGCAGATTTTTCAAAAGCAGCGGTTACCCTTAGCGGTAAATATATATTGCAAGTAGCGGGTAATTCTGCTGCAGGAACAGATTATGATCAAATTCAGAATACTTTAGCTACGGGTTCATTTACTTTATCAGGAGCAACATTAGATGTTACTGGAATTTACACTCCAGCAGGTCCTGTTACAATAGATGTTATTACGGCTAGTACTGTGCTTGTAAGTGAAGGAACAATTACTAATCAATTTTCATCCGTAATTGGTTTGACATCAGGATGGTCAGTAAATTATATTTCTGGTACTGCAGGTTCAGTAACTGGAAAAGTACAATTAGTTTATTCGGCTATTTCGCCAACTGCCACAACTTGGACAGGTGGAACAGACACTGATTGGACTATAGCAGGAAACTGGAGCGCAGGTGTACCAGATCAAAACTCGGATGTAACCATTGTTCCTGCTCCAAATTCGCCTGTAATAGATAGCAATGTAAATATCAAATCTTTGTCTATTACATCAACTAATTTAACTGTAAATTCAGAATTCAACTTAACTGTCAAAGAAGCTATTGTCAATAACGGAACCTTGACCATTAATAACAATGCCAACTTGATTCAAGTAGATAATGTATCCAATACAGGATCAGGAACCACAACTGTAAACCGTAATGGCAATGCTTTGTACCGAAATGATTACACTATTTGGTCTTCGCCTGTTACCAATGCAACGTCCTATTTAAAAGCATTTTCGCCAATAACATTGGATACTCGTTTTTTAAATTATACCGAAAGTACTAACTTGTATTCGGCGGTAGCGAGTCCATCAACAACTCCATTTGACACCGCAGCAGGTTATTTGATTCGTATGCCTAACAACGGTAGTCCCGCTTATGAAGCAGGAGGCACATTGATTTTCCAAGGAGTGTTTACTGGCGTGCCAAACAATGGAGATATTCCAAAAACGATAGCTTATAGTGGTGCTACTAAAGGATACAATATGATTGGAAATCCTTATCCATCGACTATTGATGCCGCTTCTTTTATTGCAGTCAACACAGCCAACATCGAAAGTAGCTTGTATTTCTGGAGAAAAACAAATGCAGCTGCTGGTTCAGCTTATGCAGTATATAATCCAATGGGATCCACATCTGCCACCCCAACCAGTGCCTTGCCAAATGGAACGATACAAGTAGGTCAAGGGTTTTTCGTGAAAGCCAAAAGTGCCTCAAGCGTAATCTTTACCAATGCCATGCGTGTTGCCAATAATGCCAATCAGTTTTTCAAAACCAAAGCCGTACAAAAAGACCGTTTGTGGTTGAGTTTGAACAATGCCGCAGGAGCGTATAGCCAAACATTAGTAGGTTACACCGCCGATGCTACTCTGGGAGTGGACATGTATGATGCCAAATACATCAACGACAGTCCAGTGGCTTTAACCACGGATATTGCCAGCGAAGAATATTCCATTCAAGGTCGCCCAACATTTGATCCTACCGATATAGTCGCTTTGAACTTCAAAACCAATGTAGCTGGCGATTATACCATTGCTTTAGACCAGTTTGACGGAGCGTTTGCCTCAGGACAAGACGTATATCTTTTGGACAACAATACAGGAGCCGAAACCAATTTGAAATTAGGCTCTTATACCTTCAATGCTCCAGCTGGAACAGACAACAGTAGATTTACTGTGAAATACCAAAAAACATTGAAAGTAGGCGAAAATGATTTTAACGAAAATAGTGTTAGCGTTTATAAAAACAACGGAACTATTTATGTGAATTCAGGAGAAGTTGCCATTAGCAATATCAAAGTTTTTGACATTCAAGGAAGACTTGTTGCTGAGCAAAAGAATGTGAAATCGACAGTAGCTTCTATCAATAATTTGAAATCTACAAATCAAGTATTGATTGTTAAAGTTTCTGGAGAAAACAACAAAGTGGTAACTAAAAAAGTATTGAATTAAGAATTTATTAAAAACATTAAAAATGAAAAATAATTTATTAAAATATTATATAGCAGCCATTTACTTGTGTACCACATTTATAGCTTTTGCACAGCCCAATGATGATGATGACACTGGCAACTTAGAAGACGTAGATCCATTACCAATAGACAATTTTATTTGGGTTTTGGTAGCTTTGGGTTTACTCTTTGTTTTCTTTAAATACAGAGCAATTTACAAACAACAAATTAGTTCTCAAGAATAAAGAGAAACTATTATTGTGTTTTTGTTATTAAAACCTGTTCCATTATGGAGCAGGTTTTTTTTGGCTAAATCTATATCGATTAGCAATATAGATTCTACTGGAAATGTTGTGAAATTTTAGCCACATAGCCTTCTGTACAGATACATAGATTTTGATGGCGCTTCACTTTTACATAATCGGCATTATTTTTTTAGCGAATCGTTCCAATCATTATAACTTGGTTCTTTATGGTTTTGGTTTACTGGAATTTGTTTTCCAGTTTTCACGCCGTACCAATTTTTTTCATTTGAAGGGTGATTAACTTGATTCACAATAATTTGATCTAATGTAGGAAGTGAAGAAAGAATAATCTCATCTCCCTTTTTTAAATTGACTAGAAATTCATTGTTTCCCAAACTTTCAATTTTAAAACGAGCATCCGTTGACACTTGATAGGCTTTTTCCCAACCTGGAACTTTTATTATACAAGGTTCACCTGCAAGACTTTTGACATACACCCATTGCGTTTTACTTTCGGTATGCGATGCGCTAACCAAAAAGCCACCTTGAGCCCTCAACTTGTCAAATGATGCTTCTTTCCAACTATCTGGCAAAGCAGGGAATATGCGTATTTTATTGCCCCAACTTTGCATCAGTAGTTCCATAATAGAAGCGGCAGCACTCAAAGGGGTTTCAATGACAGGATTTTTACCCTTAACCTCTGTATAAAAAGTGTTTGATGCCAATTGTCCCAATTTCAAGTCGCCATTTAGAAAATATTTTAAAACATCGAATGCCTCATTTCCTTTTCCCAAAGCAGCATACATAGAACCAGCTCCTGTATAAGAATACCCAGCCAGCCCTTTGCCATTGCCTATTTTATGCCAATGAATTAAGGATTTTAACATTAAATCTCTATCGTCAGCGTTATCGGGATTTAACTGAAATAATGGATACAACCCCAACAAATGAGAATAATGACGATGCGATATATCAAGAGATTGGTTACTTGCAATTTTTAATCCATTGGAATCAACCGGATAGGGAATAACATCTTTAATCATTTGTTTCCACTTGGCTACATTCGCTTTATTGGCACCCGCTTTTTCATTGGACTCAATTAAACTATTGAGTAACCAGCGCATAATCGCCAAGTTGTAATTCGTATTGGGAAAATTATCAAATTGATGAAATTCTGGCGAACCCATTGGCTTTAAACCAATGCGACCAAGGGAGTCTCGTTCCTGCATTTTTTCATATTTTTCCATTACTACCATTGCTTTTGGAACCCATTTTTTTTGTATAGCTGTCCAATTGCCTTCGTATCGAAATTGTAACCAATAATTATGTAATGCCCAAGCAAAATCACCTAATTTAGTTATTTTGGTGGTTCTATTCAAGGATTCAAACTGTTCATCCATTAAAGTGATAAAATTTTCTCCCATTTCTAAATGGTTGCTTTCGTTTACAATCCAATAGGTTAGTTGAACGTTTAAGTTCCACCACAAGGCAGGCCATTGCGTTAAACGAAAATAGGGGCCATTTAAATCAACTGCTGGAGCATCGGGTCGCGAACAAGTTCCCATTTTATAGAGCTGTATCCAGTAAAAAGACTCCATTTGTGCATCGGGAATAGAAATAAATGATTTTTGGAAAAAGTTATGCCACCATTCTCGATGTTCTTTTTCAATATGTAAAACAGATTTTGATGCCGCTTCAGAAATGCTTCGGGTGGCTACTTTTATAGAAACACCTGATTTGGGCACCTCATTGGCGGTTGATAAATATAAAGTAGAAGCATTAGGCTTGTCGCTGCTTTTTTCCATATAGGCAGTGGCATAATCGCCACCAGCCCAAAGGCTTTGAACACATATAGTTTTATTATTTTTTGTAATTATTTTTGGCTCAGGGTTCAAAATATAATCAGCGGGTTTACCTTTAGCTACTAATCGAGAAGAGGATGAAAATCCCGGTAAAAAATCCCATTTGTAGGGAGCATCAATATTTCCGTTTTTTTCGGTTGATTCCACTTCAATAATTTGAACCATTTCATTGTAAGGCACAAATGCGCGAAAACTTATGGTGCCTAATGAGGTAATAATTTTTGCCTTAATTTCGGCATTCCACAAATCAAGTCGCATCGTTCCCGAAAGAATTTTTCCTGATGGACGCAACACCAATCGACCAAGATCGAGCCGTGAAAAGTCGTACACAGATGCTCCTTCCACACCCAAAGATGTTTTTTTGTCGGGTGCTTTGCGATGGTCGGTAACATCTTGTCTGCCAATATGAAAATCGATGCGATTATCATCCAAAGTCGCAAAAACCATCATTCCTAAATGACCGTTTCCAACAAACATACCTTCATTCCATTGCAAGGGCAATACCTCACATACCAAATCGTGCTGTGACATAAAATCCTCCCAATTCACTTTGCTATTAGGAGACAGGTTGTTGTTATTTTGCATTTGAGCAAAACCGAGAATTGGTAATAAAAAAATTACATACAGAAAAATTTTTGCGAAGGATAATTTATTTGCCATATTGTTGGATTGGGATTAATTAGGTTAATGCTTTTTGAGGTGTTTTGAAAAATAGATTTGATATTAGTTTTTTCTTGGGGACTGCACGGTTCCTTTTCCTTCTAGCCAACTCCAATAATCAATTGCTTTCTTTTTTTGGTCCAGAGTAAAATTCCATTTTTTTAGATAGAATTCTTTTGATTTGAAATCATCTCCAATTTTCTTTAATTCTTTATGAAGTTGTCCATCTAATTTTTTTTGAACATTTTTCAACGCAACCTTGTCCACCAGATTATTCATCTGATGAGGGTCGTTTAAATTGTCAAAAAGAGTGCTTGCACCATCTACCGTGCGTATGTAGGTATATTGTTTGGTGCGTATTGCTCTATAAGAAGCATCATTTATATTAGCTCCAAAAGGACTAACCCCCATTACCAAGGCTACGCGATCAAAATTTGGATCTGGATGTTGGATTAGATTTGAAAGATTCTCCCCTTCAATGGTTTTTGGGATTTTGATATTGGTTAATCCTAAAAGAGAGGGAAGAATATCTGGAGTGGTTATAGGTGCATTAATTGTAGTTCCGCTGTTTTTACCAATTTTAGGATAACGGATTAAAAAAGGCACTCTAATGGACTCGTCCCAAGCCAATTGTTTTACAAAGGGTTTAATTCCGTGTGCTCCCATCATTTCGCCGTGATCTGAAGAAAACACGATAATCGTTTCCTCTAATAAATTTAGTTTTTTAATTTGGTCCAAAACCGTACCAATTGCTTCATCTGTAGCGGTACAATGAGCATAATATCCTTGTAATTCCTTTAGCACCTTTTCTTTCATTTCATCAGGAACGTTTGGCGCTACTACCAAATCTTTTTGCGGATACATTTCTTTATACTTTTCGGGAGTACTATTGTGCGGAAAATGAGGCGTTGCCAAGGAAATTAAAAGTAAAAAAGGTTTTCCATCTCGAGCATGATTGCTTAAATACTGATTTGCGTCATTGGCTATCGAAAATGGGGAATACCCTTCCCAATATTTTATTTCTGGATCGTTATTGGCATAATAATGTTCTTTGTTGTAATTGTGGTCGCACTCAGCACCTTTCCAATAATCAAATCCCTGACGTCTCTCAGGTGCAACATTATTTTCTCTACCATGTCCATCAAGATGCCATTTTCCTAAATAACCCGTATTATATCCTTCGGACTTAAAAATTTCGGCCATGCATAGTTCTTCCGATGGCAAATAGATATCGTTTAAGAACATTCCTGTTGAAGTGGGAAATTTACCTGTCAGCAATGACGCACGGTGTGGAGTACAAACAGGCGTAACTGAAACTGCATTTGTAAAATTGACAGATTCTTTTGCAAAACTATCAAGATGGGGCGTTTTAACGTTTGGATTACCCGCATAACCTAAAGCCGAACCCCTCCACTGATCTGTCAAGATATAAACGATGTTTGGTTTTTTTGATTTTTCTACTTTCTGGCTATACACCTGAATAAAGAAAAAAGGCAACAATACATAAATTAGTGTACTAACTTTATTTTTTTGCATAACAAAATGATTTTAAGTATGAGGTAATTGTTTTTAAATACTTGTAATGTTTAGTCTTTTAAACTAAGGATTTATCCAGATTTAATTGCCTATTCTAGCAGATTTTCACTACCTCAATTCCTAGTATTTGTCCAAGCTTTTCGATTTTATCTGCAATATGTCCAACACCAATGGCACAATGGTGAGCTGGCCCTTGTTTTGACCAGTCATTCATAAATTTTTTTGCTCCTATTGAAAAACGGTAGCGACTGTTTGTATTGCCAATTTCAAGAATTGGCCCGGTTACTGATTCTCCTTCGGCAACAAGCAGGAATAGGCTATCATTTCGCTCTACAACCGACAATAAGGTAACGGGACCGTGCTTTACGCTCATCTGAATGGATAATCCTTTTCCAGGTTTTCCGTGATAGAGTGGGAGAGGAACAAGTTTTACCCGACCTTCGGCTATATAGGAATGTGCAGGGCCGTCATGACCAAGCATTACAATATCATCCGTAAAATCCATGAGATAAAATTCAGAGAAAGAACCTCCGGCACCAAATTCGGCCATAATTTTCATAGCCTGAGCATTTTTTACTTCATATTCACCTGCAATGGGAATGTTTTTGCCCGTTAGCAAAGTGTTTCCTGCAATTACCGATGTTACAATATTTTCGTAATCGTTACCTGCTTCGCCTTCATAATAATATGCCATTGAACCAAGATTGTGTGTATTAATCAGCCTATCCAAAGCTACCGAAGTACGTGCTGCACGCTCTATTTCAAATGGTTCGCAGTCAGGAGTTACATCAAAAACAGTAGAAAATTCACGGGTTTTTAACTCCACTTCGAGATTGGTTGCCTCGTCTCGGTATTTCTTTAGTTCGCACATTTCGAGTAACTCAATATGGGTTCCAAAAACGGAGGATTGTTTCGTAAGATCAGTATAAACATCTAACATACCGCAGTAATAATGACCTAAAAGCCCCAAACGATTATTGCGCATTGCAGCAGCTACTCGGGCAGCTTCAGTCCACGCTTGGATTTCGCTCCACGCTTCTTCTTCCTGAAGATAACCTGTTACAAAATCGTACTTAATTCCTGAACGGTTAAATACATTGGCAATTTCAGGTACAGAACAGGCTTGGCAATGTTCTAGCCATACGCCTGTCATCTTTCCTCGGTCACCTAGTTTGTTGAATGCCTCATAATCAAGTTGAGCAACGGGTTGAAGGTTCAGAATCACTATCGGCACTTTCAATTTTTGTGCTACTGGCAAAACGGTTGATGATAGTGCATAGGTAGAAACATAGAGAAAAACGATTTCTACATCATTGGATTTAAGATAATCGGCAGCTTCTCTAGCTCTCAGTGGGCTATCAACCATTCCAGCATCAATAACATTAACACCAAATTGAACAATACGATTTTTAATTTGTTCCTGATAGGTTTTCAGATTGTCGAGCAATCCGTCGAATTGTGGCCAATAAGTGTCGAGTCCAATTCCAAATAATCCTACTTTAGTCATCTTGAAGTAATTTATAGGTGATGTGAATCAAAGATTAAAAGTGTTTAAATCACTTCTAAAAGAGAAAAACAATTTAATAATCTGACAATCATAATTTTTATAATTAGCCTAAGGGTTGTTGAATCCTATTCTTTGTAAAATTAAATCTGTTATTATGATTTATTTTTTCAAGCCTTGATTCCCATTATTTATTATTTTAACTCCAAAGCGGTTATCAAGGCATATAAAACACTTCTTCTAATGGAATTGAAACTGGCGAATTATCCGGATTTACTTCCATAATATCGGCCATAAAATCCCACCATTTTTTTACAATATCATTATTGGCTAAATCCTGAGAACCACCATCTCCCGAAACTTTTTGGAACGCAAAAAGGGTATGGGTCTCTTCGTCTAAAAAGATGGAATACTCACTGACACCATTATCCTTAAGTAGTTGTTTTAGCTCTGGCCATAAATCGTCATGGCGTTTTTTATAAGCTTCTTTTTGTCCGGCGTTCAATTTCATTTTAAAAGCAAGTCTTTGCATATCTTTGTTTTTTTATGTTAGTATTAAAAGTTTATTGGTTACAATTATTGGCAATACCCTTACCTATTTGGTTAATTTTTTGCCACTCCCGAAAGTTAGGGTATTTTTTTTAATAATTACAAAACCCTGACAATTCGGAGGAGAAGTTCCTGTTTTATTATTCTGGATGCTGAATCAAAAATAGAATACTTTTATAGAGATACTATCCTGACCTATACTGCAACTTGAAATAAGGTTGGTGTCATTTCATGTTTTTAGCATCAACCATACCTATTTGGACTACATTAAAATTTGTTTGGAATAATTTCTTAAAAAATATCATGCTTGTTTGGATTCAAACTAATTTAAGTTTTTGCGAAGAGAGTCTTTTTTAAATTATTCAAATTTATTTGGATTTAAAAATTTTATATTTAAGTTATTAAGCAGGATAGTAAAGGATACGGTAGTATAAAAAAAAACATTATTTTTGTATCTAAAAATATATAAAATATAATTTAAAATATAATTTATTATTTAAAACATATTAAAAGCAAACTGTTTTAATAAAATCATACAATCGGTAGCAATGGGGAGACCGATAAAAACAATAAATATTTACATTATGAAAACAAAATTCCTTTTTATTTACTTGTTCATTTTTTGTATTTCTCAAACCAATGCACAACTTGTGGTTGGAGATTCTTTTAATGATGGGGCACTAACTTTCAAGGTTGAAAATTTAACTCCATTAGAAGCCAATGTAACCGGTTTTAGCGGTGCTACTGTGACTAATCTTGTTATTCCAAATTCAGCTTCATCTGGTGCACAAACTTTTAGTGTGGTGGGTGTTGCCAATAATGCTTTTCAGGCAAAAGGTGTTGTAACTGTAACGTTTCCATCCACATTAAGAAGCATTGGAGCTTTCGCATTCCAAGGTAATGGAAGCACTTTAATTTCATTTAATTTAACAAACCCCAGCGCGTTAACCTATATAGGAGCTACGGCATTTGCAGCTAATGCTAAATTAACAAGTGTCAATTTGTCGAATACGTCAGTTAATTTTACCGCTACAGAGACAAACATATTTAACAACTGTACTGGTATAACCTCATTTGAGATGAAAAATAACACGGTTGTAACTTTATTACCACCAGCTTTTTTAGGAACTTGTAGTTCATTAATTACTGCTGATTTTTCGGGTTGTACCAATATAACAAGTTTAAGCGATAACGTTTTTAGAAATAATTCTTCTTTAATTGTACTATACTTAGGTTCCGATACCCCGCCAACGATTACCAGCGGCACAAGTGGAACTTTTGCTGGCATGAGTCTTACACCCTCGTCTAGAATACTAAAAGTACCAACAAATACTGGTGTTTCTAATTTTAGTGCTCTTACAGCGTGGACAAGTCTTTTTGGAAACATTCGAATTGATCAAGAAGAAGTCCAAGTTACAGAACGCCCAATGATTTGGGTTAAAGACTCTGAAAAACAATTTATCCTTGATGAGATAAATAATAATTCTTGGAAAACTGCCTATTTTAACGCTTTTAGAAATAGGGTAAAGCTGGAAAGGGATAGTTATATGGCAAATCGAGCAGGATATTTGAGCCAATTGCCTTATGCCACGGGTACAGCTGGACAAATACCCCCATTCAAAAAAATAACAGATAGTCAGTCAACAGCTTCTGCAGATCGAACTAAATACAAAAACTATTTGCAAAGCGGCATTGATAGTGGGGTTCTTTATTTTTTAACAGGCGATGAAGATTATGCTAAATATAGTGCTTCTATATTTTATACCTTTATGAAAGCCATGAATAAAGTGGCAGTTTCGGACATAGCAAAATTTAATGCAGGTTGGATCTATCCTGCAGACCATTTGAGAGAAGCAAGGGATATTGGAGCACAGATGCCAATTTTATATGATTTTATAGCCACTTATATTAAAAATGGGGGCACTGCTTATGATTTTGCCGCTAATATTGAAGTCACCATAAATAGATTAGAAGCCGAGGCTGTATTTAAAAATTATATATTTTTGGCTAAATATGTAGGTGGTGTCGAGTCTAATTGGGCTGCATTGGAGATGCCAAGTTTGGCTTCCAACATCTTGGCATTGGACAGCAAAATAGAGAGAGATGCCGAAATACTATATGTAATTAATAAGGAGGCAAGTAATCAAATACCTTTGAGTACGATGTCGCAAGTAATTCAAAACAAAGAAGGCATTTGGCCTGAGCCTTTTACCTATGCTAAATATGTTGCTGAATTCTCTACCTATGTAATGACTTTAGTTACTAAATATGATTCATCATTTGACTTGGCCAATAAGTACATTAACATCCCTTTTGCCGAAGAGATTCCAAATGATTTTACGTATCCAAATGGGAACAGAACACTTCATTTTGGAGACGGTAGTAGAGGTTATGCAAGATATACAGAAGGGTATGAAGTAGCGTATTATTTAGGCAAACTTACTAATAACACCACCTTACTCGATAAGTTTGGCAAACTTATTAATTCGAGTGTCAGTTTTGGAAATTATAACCGACAAAAAACATTAAGTTCAACACGCTCTACAGAAGTAGAGCCCTACTTTGAGGAAGCATTACGTCTCTTATGGTATTCTGGAACAGTAGATGGTGCAGCCACAAAATTTGAGCAAAATGTAACTAACAAATTAGCGTTTGCTGGTCTTTCTATGCAAAGAAATATAGCAACTCCAGACCCTACCCTTAATGGATTAATGTGTTTTGTTGGAGGAGCAGGATTTGTACACAGTTATGCCTCTGGGATGAATATGGAATTATACGGGCCAAAAACAGTAATAGGTGCTGCTGCGGGAAACACCCAAAGCTACGGATTAACTATTCACAAAAATTATTATCGCCTTTTTGCTGCACACAATACTGTTATCGTGAATGGAGCTTCTCAAGGAGATGGGGGTAATGGTGACATTGATATCAATACCGTAACCAAGTTGTCAATTGAACCCGAATATAAAGAGCTTCCCGTGTCGCCAAAGAATTCTTTTAGCACTTCCAGTTTTAGAGACGATAAAGGTACACTTGCAGAAGCATTTCAACATAGAACAATGGCTATCGTTCGCACCTCACCAACATCGGGTTATTATGTGGATGTATTCAAATCGAATTCTTCATTAGCCAACGAGTATCACGATTATGTCTATCACAATATTTCAGAAGTGCTTGAATTACAATCAAATGGCTCAACTCTTCCTTTAACAACTGACGCAACTAGATATGCTAATGGAAATATTTCAGGAGGATTTGCTAACCCTGGTTGGCAGTATTTTACCAATATTCAAACCTCTGGCGTTTATGCAGGAGATGTAATCGCTACTTTTACCGCAACTGGTCTTGGAGGTTCTGTAGGTATGAAAATGCATATCCCTGGCGAAATAAATCGAGAATATACCACAGTTATGGCTCCACCCACTCTGGGCGTAACCACCGGTTACAATACGAAAGACACACCCACTGTTGTTGTGAGACAAAATGGCGAAGCTTGGAAAACACCATTTGCAGTGGTTTATGAACCCTACAATGGTACGAATACAAGTACAGTTACAAAAGTTACGAGTATTAAAAGATTGGGGGATTTTTCAGGGATGCAAGTTGAAAGTACTGTAAGCGGTAAAAACATAAAACAAATTATTTTATTAACAGATAATGATGATGGTGTATTTAATGATGTTACATTGGGTGTCGAATTAACAGGTAGATTTATAGTGCTATCTATGGACGAGAATGATGCCCTTACCTCTATTTATATGGGTAAAGGTTCCAGAATAAAATATAAAGGATGGGAAGTAATGACTAAAGACGGATTAGCTAGTAATTTTTATATAGAAATTAGTAATAAAACTGCAAAAATAACTACAAATTCTGAACTAGTATACACCTATCCAACAGATATTACCCTTTCAATAGCCGACAATACATTTTTTAATACTGAAAGCAGTTTTATTGTTTATCAGAATAGAAATTCAAGTATTTGGAACATTCAAACTAAAAATTTAGACCTAAACAATGCTAATGTTAAAATTATAAATCTTTTGGGTGTAACTGTTTTAAGCAAGGCAATTGATTCTCCTTTAACAGAAATAGATTTGGGCTCTGTTCCAAGCGGTTTTTATATCGTTCAAATGACTAATAATAATGCAGTTGTTGACGCAAAAAAGATTATTGTTGGAATGTAATTAGTTGTTGTTGGAAAAATGGTTCTAAAGGTTTTTGTATGAAAAGCTATAAAAATTAAAATTAATTCAGCCAATAAGCAGTTTGTCAGTATATTAATCATTAATATTCTGTGTTGATTTCCAAATAAAAATATAAATTTTTATTAGCTTTGTATCTTAAGGCGGTCATTGAGCCAGTCTCTATAGCGTGTTTAAACCAGCTGTGTTTGCACGCTATTTTTTATGATCTATTCTGTTGTAAATGGTTTTGGATTTGAATAATGGGTTTTTGAGTTATTAAACAGGACAGTAAAGGATACTTCTTTATTTAAAATCATTAAATTGACCTCTAAATACACTTTTAAATATAACTTATACCGATTAGCTATATATAAGAGTCCAATAAATTGTACTCAATATATTATTGTCTATCGGCATTAACCATTGTAAAATTTTAAAATGGATTAGACCATTTTAAAATTACAATTGGTATTATTAAGTGTTAGTGCATAACATAATTTATTTTAACAGAGTTATATTACTAATAGTACACATAAAAAAATGATAAAAAATCACTTCCCCCTTAAGTTTATTTTGCTCCTTTTCAGTATTAATTTTACATTGGCTCAAGTTACAGAACGCCCAATGATTTGGGTTAAAGACTCTGAAAAACAATTTATCCTTGATGAGATAAATAATAATTCTTGGAAAACCCTCTATTATAATAGTTTTAAAAATAGGGTTGACAAAGAACGCACTACTTATTTGGCAAATCGACAAGCTTATTTGAAGCTATTACCCTTTAGCACCAACGTAGTTCCTGGGGTTATACCCCCATTGAAAACAATAACAGATAGTCAAACAAACGCTGGTGCGAATCGAGCTAGAATCAAAAAGCATTTACAAAGCGGGGTAGATAGTGGCGTTATGTATTATTTAACAGGTGATGTGGATTATGCAAAATATAGCGCTTCTATATTTTATACTTTTATGAAAGCCATGAATCAAGTGCCTCTTTCAAACTCAGGGAATTTTAATGCTGGATGGATTTATCCCGTCGATCATTTGCGAGAAGCCAGAGACATAGGAGCACAAATGCCTATTATCTATGATTTTATTGCCACCTTCATAAAAAATGGCGGAACAGCTTATGATTTTGCATCCGATACCGAAGTTACCATTAATATTGTCGAAGCTGAAAAAGTTTTTTCTAATTATGTTTTTTTAGCAAAAAACAGAGGAGGGATCACATCCAATTGGCCTGCATTGGAGAGTGCTAGTTTGGCCTGCAACACATTGGCGTTAGACAGCAAAGCAACAAGAGATGCCGAAATCTTATTTGTGATTAACAAAACCGCAACCCGTCAAATCCCATTCAGTACTATGTCGAAAATGGTTACAGACAACGATGGTATTTGGCCTGAGCCATTTACCTATGCTAAATATGTTGCCGATTATTCTACTTATTTAATGGCTTTAATTACAAAATATAATCCAGTATATGACTTGGCTAGCAAATATAGTAACATACCATTATCTTTAGAAATTCCTAATGATTTTTCGTATCCAAATGGAAACAGAACTTTGCATTTTGGAGACGGTAGTAGAGGTTATGCTAGATACACCGATGGATATGAAATGGCTTATTTTTTGGGTAAACTAACCAATAATACCCTCTTACTTGATAAGTTTGGTAAACTAATTAATTCGAGTATCAGTTTTGGAAATTACCAACGACAAACATTAAGCTCAACATACCCTACTGCGGTAGAGCCTTATTTTGAGGAACCTTTAAAACTCTTATGGTTCCCTGGAAAAGTTGAAGGAGAAAGCACAAGATTTGTGCAAAACGTTACCAACGAATTGCAATTCGCTGGAATAACCATGCAAAGGAATTTATCGACAGCTTCAGCAACAGACAATAGTCTAATGCTTTTTGTTGGTGGTGCGGGATTTATACATAGTTATGCCTCCGGAATGAACATGGAATTATATGGTCCAAGATCGGTTTATGGTGCAGCAGCAGGTAATACCGCAAAGTATTCCTCCACTATCCATACTAACTATTACCGTTTGTTTGCTGCACACAATACTATTGTCGTAAATGGATCGTCAATCGGAAGTGGGGGTAACGTGGGAATTGATATTAACACAGTAAAAAAGTTATCGCTTGAACCAGAAATCAAACAAATTCCTGTATCCCCCAATAATTCTTTTAGTGCGTCGAGTTTTTTAGATGATAAAGGAACACTCGCAGAGGCAACTCAAAATAGGACTATGGCTATTATACGAACCTCGCCAACAACGGGATATTATGTTGATGTATTCAAATCGAACTCTTCATTAGCCAATGAATACCACGACTATATTTATCATAATATTGGAACTTCTTTTCAATTGCAATCCAATGGTGCCAATCTAACATTAACTACTCAAGATGATAGATATACCAAAGGGGTCTCCGCTGGAGGTTTTGCACATCCGGGATGGCAATATTTTACAGATGCTAAAACAACAGGTGTTTTTTCGGGAGATATCACCGCTACTTTTAATGTAACCAGTATAGGAGCACCTAAAACCGTTGGAATGAAGATGTTTATGCCGGGAGAAGTAAATCGAGAGTATGCAACGGCTCTTGCTCCACCAACATTGGGTTTAAATAGTACTTATGAAGTTGCAAAAACACCTACGGTAATCGTTAGACAAAATGGCGAAGCTTGGAAAACTCCATTTGCAGCAGTGTATGAACCCTTCTTTGGTGCTAGTACGGTGACAAAAGTTTCAAGTATAAAAAGAGCTGATGGTTTCTCGGGATTAGAGGTAGAAAGCACCGTAAACGGTAAAAATATCAAACAAATTATTCTAGTTACAGATACAGATAATACGGTATTTAATGATGTCGCTTTAAATGTTGAATTAACCGGAAGATTTATTGTATTATCTATGGACGAAAATGATGCCCTTACCTCTATTTATATGGGTAAAGGTTCCAGAATAAAATATAAAGGATGGGAAGTAATGACTAAAGACGGATTAGCTAGTAATTTTTATATAGAAATTAGCAATAAAAATGCAAAAATAACTACAAATTCTGAACTAGTATACACCTATCCAACAGATATTACCCTTTCAATATCCGATAATACATTTTTTAATACTGAAAGCAGTTTTATTGTTTATCAGAATAGAAATTCAAGTATATGGAACATTCAAACTAAAAATTTAGACCTAAACAATGCTAATGTTAAAATTATAAATCTTTTGGGTGTAACTGTTTTAAGCAAGGCAATTGATTCTCCTTTAACAGAAATTGATTTGGGCTCAGTTCCAAGCGGTTTTTATATCGTTCAAATGACTAATAATAATGCAGTTGTTGACTCAAAAAAGATTATTGTTGGAATGTAATTAGTAGTTGTTGGAAACGGAAATGCCCTACTTGGATATAACAAAATAAAGTCGTGAACGATAACAATTGAAAGCAATTAATACAAGAAAAAAAGTTATACTTATAAAAAAAGTATAGCTTTTTTTTGAAAAAAAGATTGATTTAGTCAAAAATAGTTGGTGATTTTTCATTTTAATCAGTTAAATTATCCCCCGCCAAGCACAGAGTTGTGCGACATATTAGAAAAAATAACGAAAAATAACGAAAAATGAACTTTAAAAAAATGAGATTATTATTTTTGATTGGATTTAGTTTTTTAGTTTCCTCATGCGGATTTAATAAAAGAATTTCAAAACTTGAAGCGAAAGTTGTTCAATTAAATGACTCTATTGCAATTTTAAAAGTTTTAAATATTCCAGGAAATTATGATACAATGAAAAACATTACTTTTCTGGGAATTGACGCAGGAAAATTTAATAATTCTAGTGAGAATGTCTTCATTGGAAATTTTGCTGGTGCATATAGCTATAAAACAAGAAATTCAGTTTTTGTAGGTATCCATTCAGGAGTAAATTCTAATACTGGATATGGGAATGTCGCTATAGGTAATTATTCAGGACAAAATATTTACGGAGAAAACAATACGTTGATTGGAAAAGGGGCTGCAAATCAACCGATAGGAAGCAATAACGTTGTGATAGGTACTCATGCAGGGACTAAATTCGGCGATTTTTCAGATAAATTAATAATTGAAAGTTCTGATTCAAAAAAACCTTTGATTTATGGAGATTTTAAGGTTGACTCATTAGTAATAAACGCTGATTTAAGTTTGGATGGATTATTAAGAATTATTCCTAAGTCAACAGCACCTAAGAAACTTAAAGAAGGTACGATTTTTTATGATTCTACAACTAAAAAACTTAAAATTTGGAATGGAGAGATTTGGGATATATTGAATTAATTAACTTATAGAAAATACGATCGCACAACCGCCGTTCCATATAAAAGTTCCGCACACGAGCCAAGCGAATTGACCAAGTAAATGTTTCCTGACTTTGTAGAGTGAACATATAACACTAAAAAAATTAAACAAAAGAAAAAAAAGCACAAAAATGAAAAAAATTGCCTTAGCCCTAATTTTAGTTGCAACTAATTGTTTTTCGCAATGGAAAACATCAGAAGCAAATAACATCAAAAGTGATATTATAATTTATTATGAGGTTTCTTATGATAAAGAATTAACATTAGAAGAGAAAAAATTACCTGAATACATTAGCGAAATTACAATAGCTTTTAACAAAGACTTCTTGATAGAACGGAAATTTGGAAACAAAATTTCAACAACAAATAGTTATATACTTTTCAATTACAAAACTATAAAAGCGTTTAGATGCTTAAATTCTGAAAGCAGTAAAATAGCAATAGAATATAATTTTAGTGTACCAAGAGTTTTAGTAAAACCTATTCTGGATAGTGTACAAAAATCAATTTTTGGTTATCCTTGCGAAAGAGGTTTAGTAAATACAAATGGCGACCCAAAAGAAGTTATATACACCAAGAAAATTGGTTTAAAATATTGCAGAGAATATAATTTAGATGGTTTCCTATTACAATTTCCGGGATACAGCAAAAAATTAGGCAATTATACAGTTAAAGCAAAAAAAATAACCTACAATAATAATGTGCCTACATCCTTTTTCTCTTTAGAGGGTTTTACAATTCAAACGCAAGAAGAAATTTCAAAAAATTCAAAGGAAAGAGAAGCTGAACGGAAAGAAGAACTTTCTCATTTTATTGGGACTAAAGCACCAAATGTCAAAGATACAAGTATAAAAAAGAAAGTGATAGATTCTAAAAAAATGGTAGATAATGTAATAGTATATAATTTTTGGTTTACAACTTGCGCACCCTGTAAAGCTGAAATTCCAAAACTAAATCAACTCAAAGAAAAATACAAAGATAAAAACATCCATTTTGTAGCAATAGCATTGGATCCTGAATATAAAATAGATGAATTTACAAAGAAAACCCCACTTAATTATGATATATTATCTGAGGGTAGTTTTTTCGCTGAAAAATTTGGTGTCCACGCTTATCCAACAAATATTGTCGTTGACGGAAAAGGGATTATTCAGTTTTATGAAGTTGGTTATAAAAGTGATATTTTAGAAAGAATTTCTTATGCAATAGATAAATGTTTGGTTCCGTAAAGTACTAATTCAAATCCTGTAAAGAATATTTTTGTTACTAACGTACTAATACGAGCGTCACGCTCGTACTCCGAGCAGTCGGGTTAGTATTACTGCCCTTCTAATAAAAAGATTATGTTCAATGTAAATAGTATAGTAAGATGATTAAATCCCATATTTTTGGAATCTTGTTTTTTGTAACCCTTTGTTATGGACAAGAAAAAATAGTACTGAATGAAAATTTCAATAATAATAGAAATAGTTGGGACTTAAGACCAACTTCAAAAGAATTTAAAGTAACTATAGAAAAAGGAGTTTTACATTTAGAAAAGTTCCATAAAAACTTCGATAATAGAGGATGCTTATGGTATTCCAAAGAGGTAGAGGGTTTTGATACTTCTAAAAACTTTTCGATAGTCGTTAAAGCAAAGCAGATTAGCAATGGTGATTTTACTGATGTTTTGGATATCCAATGGGGTGTTTCTTCAAAAATAAACATTAATAAAACGGCAATGTTGTACCAATTAAATATTTTTATGAGTGGTGAAGTTAGGCTAGATTTTTTTCAAAAAAAATGGGATAATTTTAATAAAGTAAATATCAAAAAAAAGTTAGATGAAATGGATTTTGATCCAAAAGCTAATAATAGATATGAAATCCTTCAGGAAGACGCATTTGTTTCATTAAAGATTAACGAAAAAGAAGTTTATAAGCAATATGTTTTCCCAATAGAAGGAAGTTCCATAGGTTTCCAGCATTGCTTAAAAGGAGCTTGGGAAATAGATCAGATTGTAGTTTCTCAGCTTTTACCTATTTCAAGAAATATAGTTATAAATGAAACAGATAGTTTGAAAATTAAACTTGTAGAAAGCCAAATACCTAATGCTTTAAATGTAACTACAATAGATAATACAGAATTAACAATAAATAATGTTGCTGCTATTTCTAAGCCCATTGAGGAACAAGGATTGAAAGTATTTAAAAAAGAAGAATTGGTAATATATCCAAATCCGTTTAAAGAGGCTTTCAATGTAAAATTTAATTTAGACAAAGATGGTTCAGTAGATTTATATGTGTTTAGTATTCACGGTCAGCTAATGAAAACCGAGAATAAATACTTTCATAAAGGCGAACAGTCGTTTTTAGTTGAATTAAATGTTCCTATTGGCGTTTATATTGTGAGAGTCATAACGAAAAATAACGAAAACTTATACAAGCGAATTGTTAGAATAGCAGATTGATTTTCAAATACCAGCTATCCTAAGTGTTCTATCAAAAGAAAACGTAATTCAAAGTCGGATTCGCTGTGCATCCTAAAAATAAAGATATTTTCTATCAAGAACATTTTGGAGAGCTGTGGAAATCAAAATAATTAATACAAAAGACATATGAAAAAAACAGCAATCATGCTTTTAGTAAGCTTTTTAATAACAATAAATTTAAAAGCTCAATGTGAATTATTTACTTTAAATAATTATACTTTTTATAATCCACAAATTTATGACCATCCCATACTTTTCGAAAAGGGAAGCCATAAATTACTTCAAAATTTATACATCCCAGAATGGTATCCTGGCTATTGTGCTATAATTAGGCCTTCCTATTTTGTGTCAAAAAATGAATATTTATCTTATATTCATACTGCCCAAATTGAAAAATTCACATTATCCTATTTTGATGATTTATATGAAACCAACAAAAATAAATATGGTGATATCAAAAGGTTTTTTGCTAACGACTTTTTTTTGCTTTTTAGAGGAACTATTAAAGTGAAAAACATAACTAATGGAAAAGAATATCTTTTGGTTGCTGGAGGTGACTACATCTCAAATGAGTCAGACTTCAATAAAAATACAGAATTTTATGAGAAGTATAATAAAGGATTAATTGCATTTGCGCTTGAAAATGGAGTTTATAAGCTTGTTGACATAAATTTAATATTCAAAGATTTATCTGATGTTGAATATTCTAAAGTAAGTGAAATATTTAGTGTCGATTCATTAATATCAGCAAAATGCTTTGAAAATATAAATAATCTTAATAAAGGTAGTTTTAACAACACTATTCTGCCAAGTTGGGTTATTGACAAATCTAAAAAATAAAACATTAATAATGTTCTGTAATACTTTACATGTCATTTTATCTTAAATTAGATGTTAGATAAAATATATAGTGAGGGCAATTAATACAAGAAAAAAAGTTATACCACTGCTGCCGCCCAAACCCGATGGCTCGGACAAATTACATCCATAAAATTAAAATTATGAAAATTTCAGATATTATAAGAACATTAATGATATTGTGGTTTGCTGAGACTCTAATTGCATTCGTTTTCTATCTAATGGGAATTATGGTAAAACCAAACATTGGTTTTTTCGGATTTATACTTCTTTTAAAAGCGATGCACTTTATTTATTATTATTGGGTTTTGTTTTTAATTTATTATTTTAGGGAGGAGGATTTTAGTGTTACCTTTTTTAGTGTTACTAATTCTACTGTCTTTTTGGTAGTTTCTTTTTTTCTTAGTGTATTTTTAATTAGGGACACTATTTTATTCTTCGATTATAGTTTTGTATGTAATTTATCAGGAATACTATTGGCTCCCTATTTACTTAAAAAATTAAATGATAAACTACCAGATCATCTTAGGATTTATTAATTAACGCTGCCGCCCAAACCCGATGGCTCGGACAAATTACATCCATAAAATTAAAATTATGAAAATTTCAGATATTATAAGAACATTAATGATATTGTGGTTTGTTGAGACTATTCTATCTTTAGTAATTTATGCACCAGCTGCTTTCGTGCGATCTTTTAATTTTAGATCTATAATTCTTTTAAAAGCGATGCACTTTTTTTATTATTATTGGGTTTTGTTTATACTATATTTTCTAAGAGAGGAAGATTTTAGTGTTAAATTTTTCTGCACTACGAATACTGGTGTGTTTTTGGTAATTTCATTTTTTCTGAGTGTGTTCTTGCTTAAAGACTTTTTTTTATTCTTCAATTATACATTTATCTGTAATTTATCAGGAATACTATTAGCTCCTTATTTGCTAAAAAAAATAAACCTCAAATTACCTGAACATCTTAGGATTTATTAATTAACCAGCTAGTACGAGCATAAGGTAACACTTGTCAGTCTGCAAGCAGGCTGAATACATATTCGGTATTATGGCTTCGAGGTCCGAGTCATGACACGAGAACCATAACTAAAACAATATTATTATGAAAAAAATATTTCAATATATAATGCTATTATTAATAACAATTACGCTATATAATTGTAAAGGATTCCCAATGGTTCAGTCAACAAAAGAAATGAAAGAATTAAAAATTAATGAATCTAAATTTGTTGATAAACCTCTGAAATATTTACTTAAGGCAACCTCTAAAAACTAATTTTTTTAAAATTAACGCGAAAAAACTTGTTTAAATAATTATAAATCAGTATATTGCGTTCATTATGAAAGCATTTAAAAGATACAGAGATTACGGTTTT
>Ga0316612_1000182_pt1 | contig 23462 bp, 18 predicted proteins | sample MIS2016226_MG_FD_207676 | JGI IMG/M metagenome (GOLD analysis project Ga0316612, IMG submission 207676) | Microbial mat bacterial communities from Middle Island sinkhole, Lake Huron, Michigan, United States - MIS.2016.226 | ecosystem: Environmental > Aquatic > Freshwater > Lake > Sediment... | reverse complement strand
GAAGGGAAAAAGGAAGGGCTTTTGGAAGGGGAAAAGAAGGGGCTTTTGGAAGGGGAAAAGAAGGGTAAACAAGAGACGGCCCGCAAACTGTTGGCCAAAGGTTTCCCGCCGGCTGAAGTTGCTGACCTGACAGGCCTTTCAAGGGAAGAGATCGGAGAATTGTCGATACTGGTTTAAGTTTAGGATTTCAGTTTTAGGAGGAATTTCATGCGGTTTTTAACATTACGATGGTTTCTCATTTACGGTTTTATCGGTGGAATGTTCATTTTGGGGGCTTGTGGTTTCTCAAAAGATGAGGGCCACTATCTTGTGAATATGGTTGACCATGCTTCGCGTACCTCGAAAGTCTTAGAGAAATTCAGCAATTTGGGAGGAAATCCTCAAATGGATAACCCGCAATGGCAAAGTGAACTGAGCGTGAATATCACAGAAATGCGTAATCTAATCACCGAAGCACGGCAGATCACCCCGCCAGAACGGTTTGCTGAAACGCATAAAAACTATATGCAAGCGATGGATACCTTTAACCAAATGGCTGATACCTACGAGCAAGCTAATAAGTTGCGCGATAGTGAGCAATTTCGCCAAGCGCAAGCCCTCTTGAGTCAAGGAAAAGCGTTTACTGAAAAAGCACAACAGCAGATGAATACGCTGCGCGAAAAGTTGCAGCAAGAGCAAGGAAAGTAATTAAAGAAAGATGAAACGACAGCTTGCACACTCTTTTTGGGGAATAGTAACGCTGCTGCTGGTCTTTTTACCGTTTGCCAAAGATAATTCTCTGCAAGCGCAAACGAAGCAGCGTTGTTTTGCGGAAACAAACTTTTGCATCGCTGGGCGAATCCGCGAGTTTTGGGAACAAAATGGTGGAATTGCGGTTTTTGGTCTCCCAATAAGCGTGCAGCAAGCGGAGATAATTGAGGGAAAATCAATTCAGGTGCAGTGGTTTGAGCGCAATCGCTTAGAATTGCACCCTGAAAAGAAACCGCCTTTTGATCTTTTGTTGGGGCGGTTGGGAGCAGCTGCCCTTACAAAAGCAGGCCGCGACTGGTTTACCTTCCCTAAAAGCGAACAAAAAGCTGATTGTCTCTTTTTCAAAGAGACTGGGCAGCAGATTTGTGGGGAAATTCTAGCAGCTTGGCGGGCAAAAGGGATTGAACTTGATGGAAAGAAGGGTAAAACCATTGAAGAAAATCTTGCTCTTTTTGGTTTACCCTTGAGTGAACCGCAGAAAGAAAATTTGGATGGTAAGGAATACACAGTCCAATGGTTTGAGCGAGTCCGTTTTGAGCTTCATCCAGAAAATCCGTCGTCTTATAAGGTACTTTTAGGCCTCTTGGGCAATGAATTAAACGATAAAACAGCAACAAACCCCACATCCACCACTAATTCCCACTTTGATTCTGCGCCTTGTCCTTTTGCTCCAAGTGGTTTGCCGATTGAATGTGGTTATCTTACCGTTCCAGAAGATCGAGCGCAGCCTGTTGGCCCGACAATTCAGTTGGCGGTGGCGATTGTTCGCAACAACAACCCTGCGCCCGACCCCGTTATCTATCTTTCGGGGGGGCCAGGCAGCGCCGCTTTGCCTGAAATCGTTTCAATGGCTCAAAGTTATGGTTCTTTCTTGGGCAATCGAGAACTTATCGCTTTTGATCAACGAGGCACAGGCTCTTCAAAGCCTTTTCTCGGTTGTCCAGAAAGTTTTGCTCAGACTCAAAATGCAATGGGGCGCTTGTTGACACGCGAAGAGAAGGTGAAAGAAGAATTTGATGCAATGCTGCGTTGTCAAGAACGTTTGGTAAAAGAAGGAGTCAATTTTGCGGCCTATAATAGCGCGGCAAGTGCAGCTGATCTTAACGATTTGCGAATTCAATTAGGCTATAACCAAGTCAATCTCTTTGGGATTTCCTATGGTACGCGCTTGGCCTTAACTGCAATCCGCGATTTTCCCGCGACGATTCGCACCGCAATCCTTGATTCGGTCTATCCCCCGCAGGCAAATCTCTTTACCGAAATGCCTGCGAATGCCAATCGTGCTTTTACGACGCTTTTTGAAGGTTGTAAAGCTAATGCTCATTGCAATGCAAATTATCCCGACCTGGAAAACACTTTTTATCAAGTGGTAGATGAGCTTAATGCCCACCCGATCACGCTTAACACGGTCAACTCTAGTGGAAAACGAGTTTCTATCATTGTTGATGGCAATGAATTTATCCACGAACTCTTCCGTTTACTCTACACAACCAGGCTCATTCCTGAATTGCCCGCAATGATTCACGATACGCAACAAGGTGACTATGCTTTACTTACGCAGATGGAGCGCCGAAGACTAAATGTGGGCACTAATTTTAGTTATGGAATGTATTTTGCGGTGGAGTGCAGCGAAGAAATTCCTTTCACAACGCTTGAGGAAGTCAAACGAACTCGTGAATCTTACCCCAAACTTGATACTTTCTTCCAGGGGATTTTGGAAAATACCCCTAAAATCTTTGAATTATGTGCGGCGCTGGGGGTCAACAAGCCTGCCGCAATAGAGAATGAGCCAGTTGTGGGAAATGTGCCTACTTTGTTGTTTTCGGGCGAATATGACCCGATAACTCCCCCAAAGTGGGGCGAAATGGTGGGAGGCACACTTCAACCGAGCTATTTCTATCAATTTCCAGGCACAGGACATGCCACTATCACCCGTGGAAGCTGTCCCTATACGATTATTCGCCAATTTCTCGACGACCCAAACAGTTTTCCTGATGCTTCGTGTATCAATGCAATGAGCGGACCTGATTTTTAGGAGAGAATAATGGGGACTTTGCGCTTTTCAAAAGCGCAAAGTCCCAGCTTCTGCGTTATTGTAGACCGCTAATTGAAAGGCTTATTCTCTATGGTGGCCACAAATAACTCGCATCTGTCAAGTTTTTGGCGGACAATAATTCTCTCAAATCACATATTTCTTATCATTCTATTCATTTTAGGCAAAAGTGCTATCTATTGGTGCTATAATTTGCTAGAATTCTACGATACGTATGCCTATACTTATGTAGCAAGTTCACCCTTTTATAGCCAGGATTTCTGGGCTGGTGGTCGCCCACTTACAGTGCCTTTAATTTACAAACTAGCTGGCTATTGGCAAATCGGGACTGAAGCAAGGGTTAATGCTACTAATTTTCAATTTGTTCTCGCAATACTTTGTTGGATTACGCTAGGTTTAGTCATAAAAAGGATCATAAACCTCCCCACTTTGAAACCTTTGGGATTAGCAATCGTGCTAGGATTTGGTCTAAGCACCGATATAAGTCAATGGGATAGAACCTTATTAAGCGAATCAGTAAGCATCTCACTCTTTGCACTTCTTGTTGCCGTCTGGCTTATAGCAATAATTGTTTGGCAAACACCAAGTTTAGCCTTTTTATACAACTTTATAACTTTATTAGTCAGTAGTACAACTTTTTTTTGGTCTTTCACTCGGGATAGCAATATGTATTTGGTGTTGGGGCTTGGGTTCTTGATGTTAGGTGGGCTGTTTTTTCGAGCGATTCGGCAACACATGGCTTACAAACAATATGCTGGCATGATCTTGATCCTTTTTGGCATCTTCCTGGCTCAAAATCACGCAATGGATGTCAAGGGAATGAAATGGAACAATGTAGATACAGGTGATAAAGGGTGGATGATAAATCTTCAGAATGTTTTAGGGCAACGGATTCTGCCAAATTCAGAACGAACTGCTTTCTTCGTTCAAAATGGTATGCCTGTAGATGCAAATGTAATGCGTTTTGCGGGTAAATTCGCGGGAAGTCTTGATTGGGCTTGGTACAAAGACCCTAAAATGGCTCCCAATCTTGCGTGGCTTCGAAAATACGGTAAAATAACTTATCTGAAGTTCTTGCTTTCAAACTTTCCTGAAGTAGCCAGGGAGCCTTTAACGCATTTGGCAAGCATTTTTAGCCCTGATTTGCAGGAATATGTAAGTCCAAAAGATGATTTTCACGCAAAGAATCTTCTCAATGGTTGGGTTGCCAAACTCACGGCTATTTTATACCCCAAACAACTTAGAATTCTCATTTTGGGAATAGGAAGTCTGTTTGGGATAGCAACCATCTTGATCTTTCGGGGTAAAGCCAGCGCAACATGGCTTGTTCCTTATGCTCTTTTGCTCTTGGTATATCCAATGATCTTCATTACTTGGCATGGAGATGCAGTAGAAATAGGCCGCCACAGCTTATTGGTAGCTATTCAATTAAGATTGGCTGGGTGGCTTTTATTGCTTTTCTTCCTAGACAAAGGCTTTGAGGAATTAGGGCGGTGGAAAGTCGTTGAAAAGAAAGAATTTTGGGTTTTTAGAAGCCAAAAAGCATGATTCAACTCACCCTCACCGAGGTCGCGGCGAGCTACGGCCCGCGCCTCGTGCTAAACGCCATTTCGTTTAACCTCCAAAAAGGCGCTGTTTTAGTTGTTCAAGGGCAAAATGGTAGCGGCAAAAGCACTTTGCTGCGTCTGTTAGCAGGTTTGCAAAAGCCAACTACAGGGACAATCAATTATCTTTTGCAAGATACCAATTTTACCCCCCGCGAAGCAGCACCTTTTTTAGGTTGGGTTGCGCCAGATCTGATGCTTTATCGAGAATTGACCGCTCGTGAAAATCTCAAATTCTTTGCCCAAGTGCGTGGTTTGACCTATAGCAAGAGCGAAATTGATGCTTTGCTCACCAAATTAGGTTTGGCAGGGCGCGGTGATGATTGGGTTGCCCATTTCTCATCAGGGATGACGCAACGCTTGCGCTATGCTTATGCGCTTTTTCACCAGCCGCTTATCTTATTATTGGATGAGCCAACTGTAACTTTAGATGAAAAAGGTGCAGCTTTAGTTGCCAATGTAATTGCAGAACAGCGTCAAAGAGGAATAACGGTGATTGCGACTAATGATCCAACTGAATTACGGTTTGGGGATTATATCTTAGAGCTATCTCCTGCGGTTGAAAGAGCTAGATAACCAAATGAAATTGCTTTTCACAGCGACCTGGGCCGTTTTGAGTAAAGATCTTCGCAGCGAATTGCGGACCCGTTATGCTTTGAATGCTTTGCTTTTGTTTGCGGTCTGCACAGCGGTGGCGGTGAGTATGGGGGTTGGTTTTTTTGGGTTGCGGCGCGACGAGGAAGCGTTACTGATTCAAGCGACTTTGCTCTGGCTCGCGTTACTTTTCGCAGCTTTGAACGGTTTATCACGCAGCTTTGTGCAAGAAGAAGAACGGCGCACCGCGTTAGCTCTGCTGCTGGCTGCGCCGTCAATTGCGGTTTATCTGGGCAAATTTCTCTTTAATCTGGGTTTATTAGCGATTTTGGATAGTGTAACAAGTCTGCTTTTCATTAGTTTTGTGCGTGTTCAAATTGGGAATCTTGCACTTTTCATTGCTTTTCTAGCAACTGGAAGCTTATGCTTAACGACGGCTACGACTTTGTTAGCTGCCATCATTGCTAAAGCGAGTTTCAAAAGCGGCTTATTCGCAGTTTTAGCTTTTCCGCTAATTTTCCCCATCCTTATTGTTGCTATTCAAGGGACAGCTTTAGCTTTGGCGGGCGCACCCTGGAGCGAAGGTTGGCCAGCTTTACGCCTTTTGGCTTCCTACGCTCTCGCAACTTTTGTAGCTTCCTTGATGCTTTTTCGTACAGTTTGGGAAACGTAAACCAACGTTTTAATTGAGCATTGCGTTTACAATCATTACAGGGCAGGGAGCTTCGCGCAAAATCCGCTCAACCCGTGCCCCTAAATAGAGTCTTTCGCCAGCCCGCACGTTAATACCCAAAATAATTAAATCAATTGGCACATCTCGCGCCATTGTGAAAATTCCTGTTTCAGCATCAATGCAAACTCGCACATGCGGATGCGTCAACACACCTTCTGAATTGCCAAGATCACACAATTCTTCAACCATTTCGTGGGCTACGCCTAGTTGCCGTTGCTTCATTGCGCCACTCGAATCGAGGTGGGGCGCGATTTTTTCCTCCTCAACAACCTTTAAAACCCAAACTTGCCCTTTGCCAACAGAAGCCAGCGCAAAACCTGCTTCGGCAGCATGGCGGCAAGCCCGTGAGCCATTGGTGGGCACTAGAATGCGCTGCGGCTTCCAATCTTCGGCAACAACTTGGCCGTGAATGACCAACGTCGAGCAGGGAGCCAAGCGAACTAACTGATCAATAATCGGGGTGAAAAGCACTTCTGTACCGCCATTCCCACGCGGTGCGCCCAGAAACATCAAGTCGTAGCCCTTTTTGGCTTCATCTAAAATCGCGTCTAAGGGCGAAGCACTAATGGTTACTTTCGGGGTAACATCTTGGTAACGAAACATTTGCCGCCCAATAGCCGTCAGCGAAGTCAAGACTTTGTCTCGATTTTCGTTGTCTGGCGCAATGGTCAGCAAAGTCACCGAAGGCTTAATTTTGGCTTGTAATTGCTCTAAAATGTGAGCTTCAATGGATTGAGCAGGATAATCTTTCACATTAGCATTAGCTCGCCCCCGAATTGGAACTAAAACGCGCCGCACGTTGGCAAAAAGATTTCTTTGCGCTAATTCTTCCCGATGCAGCCGTTCTTCCTCTTCTTCTGTAACTGGTACATGGCGTAAAGCCCAGCGCAACATCACGGGTGCAAGCAAAGAAGTCGCAATGGCCATCAATACAATCATTGAAAACATGTTTTGGGACAAAATGCCCAGCGACAAACCTATCGTAGCAATAATAATCTCTACGGCTCCCCGCGCATTTAGGGCTGATCCATAACACAAGGCCGTCCAATGATTACTTTTAGCTAGGAAACGAGCGCTAACATAGATTCCCATGAGCTTGCCAAAACAAGCTACCGCGATAACAAGGAGGGCAAACCCCAGAAGGCGGAGATCAAAGAAGTTTAGCAGATTTACTTTGAGGCCCGCAATAGCGAAAAAGATCGGCGAAAAGATGCCTAAAGCGAGGCGCTCCAGCGTATGCGTGACTTCGTCGGGGAAAGTGGGAATCAAACTAAAGACAATCCCGATTACAAAAGCCCCCATTACCATTTCAAGGTACAGCGCTTGAGTAATTGCGCTCCAAAAGAAAGTCAAAACGATAATAACCGTAAGTAAAGCATCAGAACTTTTGGTTTCATGCTGGACAAAATCTAAAGTCTTCTTGATAAACCAACGCCCTAGCGTAAAACTAAGGAAAAAGAAGGCGAAAACTTTACCTATTGTGGTGAAAAGGCTAAAAGCAGTAATGGCGCTGCCGCTGGCCAGCCCAACCACGATTGAGAGAATCAGCCAAGCTAAGGTATCATCAATCATGCCGACTGCGAGAATGATTTGGCCAATATCCCGGCGGAACATATTGAGGTCGCGTAAGACTTTGCCAATCACGGCAATCGCTGAAATAGACATAGCCGTCGCAACAAAGAGCGAAAAAACAAAAGGTTGGTTGGGATCAGCGAGGAGATCACGGGGTAAAAACAAACTAAGCAGAAAGCCACTTATGAAAGGAAGGAAAAACCCTCCCGCCGCAAGGCTTAAAGCGGTTTTGGCATGGCGACGAATCAGGCCCACATCAACTTCTAAGCCCGTGATCAGTAAGAGAAAGATCGCGCCAAACATGCCGACTTCTTCCAAAAGATAGCCTTGCGTTGCGGTATGGGGGACAAGCCAGGCATCGAGCGGCGGCACAAGGCTGCTCAAAAAGGAAGGCCCTAAAACAATTCCGGCCAAAATTTCGCCCATAACGGCAGGTTGCTTAAAGCGCTGGGCTAACTCGCCAAAAGCTCGCGCTACCAGCAACAAGAGCGCAATTTGAAGGAGTAAAACGAGAACATCATGATGCGAAGCAGCAGTAAAAGCTTGGTGCATTTATCTTTTCCATTAACTAAACTAAAAGCTCTTTTTAAGTTCAAGAAACTCACTTCTCAAGCAAATTTTCCATAGATCGTGTGCCAAAGTGAGTTTGGTAGATCATCTGTATCTAGGGTGATGGCTGAAAAACGGCGATCATCATGGCCAGGATTGACGGCCCAAGTTGCACCGATCTGCGTAGCATATTGCCCACTGATTTGAGGCGATTCGTGAATGTGGCCGTGAAGCGTCAAAAGAGGCTGGTGCTGGGTGATAAAACTTCGCAGAGCGCGACTGCCTAAATGTTTTTCGCGCCGATGAGTCATATCTAAAACAGTTTGGTAAGGGGGCGTATGCGTAACATAAATCGTGCGGGCCGCAAGACTGGAGCGGGCCAAAAGGGCTAAATCATTACTAATTGTGGGTTTCCGCATAATGGCCGCCAGGCTCGTTTTACGCGGTTCGCCACTGCTGCTAACATAGGCCATCGCAAAGCTATAGGTCGGCAGACCTTGTTTATGAATCAGATCATCATCCAAACGTTCATAATCCTTGATACTGAAAGGCGTTAAAGGGACACAACCATAGCCAGCAAGCCAGAGATCAGGCGCGAGCTTAAAAACTCGTTCGTGAAGCGGGTGGGCCAGGCCCGTGGCTTCGAGGCCTTTGAGCAGCGTAACTGCCGCCGCCCAATCATCGTTGCCCGCTAAAAGATAGATTGCTGTTTCAGGTTGGGCGGCCCGAAAGGCGGTCAACAAAGGCTGGAGTTCTTCCCGAATAAATTGCTGCTGCATTTGGACCGCTTCGGCAATTTTAATCGTGTGGGGCAGGAGATCACCGCCGACAATGACCGCTTCCGCCTGGGCTTCTTGGGCCAGGGCGAACAAGTTTTGGTAGGCATTTAGGTTGCCGTGCAGATCAGCCGTAAAAGCCAAACGCATAGAAAATCCCTTCGTTTCAAGAGCATGGCGGGAATTCCTTCCGCTGGCCGGAGGAGAGGCAGCTGGCCTGGCCAGCTGGCCTCTCCTGGGGCCAAAAGAGAAGAAGAGCCTTCCCAACGTGCAGGTATTATAGCACAAGGGCATTGGGAAGCGCTTTCAGGGGGCTAAAAACTCTAAGACAAATTCAAGCCGCTCCTGTGCTATAATTTGGGTTAGAAAACCGGCCCAAGAACAAGGGGGCAAAAGAGGGCCAAAGGCCAGGGCGCAAGTTGGTGGCTAAGATTCGGCAAGTTAGGCAACCCAGGAAAGTTATGCCTGAAAGGCAAGCAACACCCCAAATTTGTCCTAGTTGTGGCGTGCCCAACGCGCTCGTCGCCCATTATTGCGTGCATTGTGGGGGCCGGTTGACTGGCAAGACCGTTGCGGAGAGCTTAGAAGTCGGCATCTCTGGGGGGCAAACGCTGCAAGTGGCCCAGGGCAACATCCATTTGCGCGAACTTTTGGCCTTGCTTGAACAAGGCATCTTTGATTGGCGCGAACGCCTGGTTCGCGGGACTGCTGAGATCGGGCGGGAGCAGGCCCTGAAAGCGATCAAAGATTTGACCGTGATTTTTGACAACCTGGCGCATCAACTCGCGCAGGGCCGCGAAACGGTGCGGCTTACGACTCGCTTGCCGGTGATGCGGGTTTATAGCCTTGGGTGTCCTGTTTGTGGCCGGGGCAACCGGGATGGAGCCACTTTTTGCCGGGCTTGTGGAACGACTCTTTCTCCTTTGCGCGCTGCTGGCCCCCCAAAAGCCCAGCGGTTACGCATTCTTGTGGCTTCAGCTTCTGATGTTGGGCAAGTTCGCAAGCAGAATGAAGATAGCTGTTATACTGGCACAATCCTTTATCGGGCCCCTCATCCTGCAACAATTTTGCTAGTCGCGGATGGGATGGGCGGAGCCCAAGCCGGGGAAGAAGCCAGTCGTTTAGCTTGCGAAGCGATTAAGCGCGAATTGGTCACGGCGCTGAAGCAAGGAATTCCGCAGACCACGGAAGCCTGGCAAGAGACATTACGCCAAGTCGTGCAATTGGCCAATCGCGAGATTTATACCCAAGCCCGTGCGAATATTGACCAGCGCGGGATGGGTAGCACTTTGACCATGCTTGTTTGTGTTGAAAAGCAGGCTTTTTTAGCCCATGTGGGGGACAGTCGGGCCTATTTGTTTAATGCCCATGGGGTGACCGAAGATGGCACGCCCTGGCTCCAATTAAGCCAAGACCATAGCCTCGTTGCCCGTTTAGTTGATATTGGCCAACTTACGCCTGCTGAAGCTCTTGTTCACCCCCAGCGCAATCTGATTTACCGCGTGTTGGGGACGGATCCCCAGGTCGAGGTTGATACCAGTTGGCAGACCCTGGAAGGTGGGGATCGGCTGCTCCTTTGTTCGGATGGCTTGACTAATCACGTTCCCGCGGCCGAGTTGGCCCAGGTGGTTTTGGCGGCTCCTCACCCGGCGCAAGCTTGTGCCCAATTGATCGCTTTAGCCAACCAAAGGGGGGGAACGGATAACATCAGTGTCGTTGTGGCTCAAATTGAACCGTGGAACTCGTCCTAAAACCGGCCATTGGGGGGTGGGACCTTAGGCAACTTAGGCAGAAGCTCCCAGTTACCGCTCAGGGGCCGCACCCGAAAAATAGTTCAGCAGGAGGCCTGGGTGGCCCGCCCCAACCCCCTTCAGAGCGGGCGGCGGGCCCCGGAAAATCGTATGCCGCTGCTTCAACAAGTTCAGCAACCGATCTGTGCAGAGTGTGGCCGCGCCAACCAGCCACAGGCTTGGTTCTGTGCCTTTTGTGGGGCCCGGCTCGCTTCAAACCGCCCGACTCCCGAAGATAACCTTTGGCTGGCTAAGGTTATTCTTACGGGCCCGGAAGAGCCGCTTTTTAATGAGTTGCCAATAGCCAAAATTCCCGGCCCAGCAGGCCCCCTCTTTGCGCCACCTGAAACGGGAGTTCGATCCCCGTGGAAGCAAAAGGTTGCCAAGTGGCTGGGGAAGTATCAGGAGGAAGCTATGGATCATTCCCAAATCGAGACCGCAAATCTCTTTGGTGGGCGCTATGAGATTCTGGCGCGGGCCGAGCAATGGAGTGTTGAAGTCCGCGATCATAAACCCTGGAAACGGTGCTGGGCTTGTAGGTCAGAAGAAAATGAAGATGGGGAGCGGTTTTGTACCAACTGCGGAGCTGAACTAGAACCGCGGCAATACAGTGGGGTTTTGGCCCCCGACGGAACCCCAAGTGGGTTACTCTTAACTACGACCATTGAAGCCGAAGCGGCGCGGGCCCTCTTGCCGCCGATCTGGGATCAAGTGCAAGAAAACGGCCAGACGCTGCTCTTGGCCAACCCCACAGGAGTCAGCCCCCTAAAGCTGCCGCTAGAGGAGCTTGCGGCGATGCGCGTGGGCTTAGAGTTGGCCCGCCTCTTACTCTTTTTACACGGCCAAGGCCTATCCCTTGGGGATTTAGTCCCTTCCGACCTTGGGATCACCGACCTGGGCAAACCCCGGCTCCTCCGTGTACCTTTCTTGAGCCAACTGCCCGAAGCTCCGGCCAGCCCAGGCTCTGCGGCCAGCCCAGGCTCCGACCAAGCCCTCGCCAGCTCAGGCTCCGCCTGCCGCGATGATCTACGGGCCTTGGCGGGCCTCCTGGAAGCCCTTACCGGAACTCCACGCACCACCCAGCGCCTCGAAAACCCTGAAAGCAGTATTCCTACCCAACCGATGGTTTTGCCGCTTCCCAATGAACCCACCCTGGCGGCCATCCTGAGCCAGGTCCGCACCGGCCAAATTATTGCCGTCGCCGAAGTTGTGCAAAAACTGGAGGCGCTCTTCACCGAACGCACGTGCCCCCTCCAGCTGACCCAAACCGTGGGATCATGTTCCGACAAAGGGATGATTCGAGATCACAACGAAGATAGCCTCCTCGCGCTCAATTTGGCCATGTTTAACTCCGCGACGCTGCGTTCCTGGGGCCTCTATGTCGTCGCAGATGGGATGGGCGGCCACGCGGCGGGCGAAGTCGCCAGTGGCTTGGCGGTGCGCGGAGTCGCGGAGGTCGTGATGCGGGACTATCTCGGTTTTGCCACGGCCCTCGACGCGATCTATGACCAAGAGCAAATGCGCCGCTTGGTTCGCAGGTCGGTTGAGCAAGCCAATGAAAACGTCCGCAATGAAGGCCTGGCCCGGGGCAATGATATGGGAACGACCTTGACCATGGCCCTGATTGTGGGGGATCGGGCCACCATTGCCAACGTCGGCGACAGCCGCACCTATCTCTACCGCGCTGGCAAGTTACGCCGAATCAGCCGCGACCACTCCTTAGTCATGCGCCTCGTCGAACTCGGCCAGATCAGCGACCAGGATATTTACACCCATCCCCAGCGCAATGCGGTCTTGCGCTCGCTGGGCGACCAGTTGGATGTTCAGATTGATGTTTTTAGCGAGCGGCTCCAGCCTGGCGATGCGCTGCTGCTCTGTTCGGATGGCCAATGGGAAATGACCCGTGACCCCAAAATGGAGGCGATTCTCAAGAGCTTTCCGGCCCCGCAAGAAGCCTGTGAAGAGCTTATCAAAGCCGCCAACAAGGCAGGCGGCGAGGATAATGTGACTTCTATTTTGGTCTATTTAGCTGAAAAGTAGCCTTAGGCAGGAGCTTCCGGGCCCCGTTCCGCAACCGTTGCAGGCATCTCGTGCCGCTAATTCTACCAGCCGAAATTTAGGGAGGCAAGTGTAACCATGTCAGGGAGCATCAATCTAACTTGTAGCTGGAGTCGAAATCCTTTGCCCGTCGGCGAAACGACGCAAGTCAGCTACTTACTGATCGAGGCCCAGCCCAATTCGCCCCCAAGTAGCCCTGTCCCGCTCAATTTTTGTTTAGTCCTTGATCACTCAGGCTCTATGCAAGGAGCCAAATTGACCAATTTGAAGGCCGCCACCAAAAACTTGTTGGAAGCTTTTACGCCCCAGGATATTGTTTCCATAGTCATTTTTGATGACACGGTGCAGGTTATTTTACCCGCCACACCCGTCACCGCTAAAGCAGCTTTGCTGGCCCAGATTGACCAGATTCAAGAATTGGGGGGCACGGCGATCTCCCTTGGCCTTCAGGCTGGGCAGGCCGAAGTGCGGAAAAATCTGGGCCCAGACCGCGTTTCGCATCTCCTCCTGCTAACTGACGGTCAGACTTGGGGAGACGAAGACCTTTGCCGCCAACTGGCCCAAAGTTTAGGCCAGGAAGGAGTCCGCATCACGGCCTTAGGCTTGGGCGACGAATGGAATGAAAAATTGCTTGATGATCTGGCTGAAATGTCGGGCGGGGTTTCCGATTATATCGCCACTCCCGCCAAGATCAATAGCTTTTTTCAGCGGGCCGTGCAGGAGGTCCAGGGTGTAGCGGCCCAGGATGCGCGCTTACTTATCCGGCTGGTGCGGGACATCAACCCACGGGCGGTCTACCGGACCAATCCCGTCATCACTCAAATGGAATTTCAGCCCAATGAAGATCAAGCCGTCGCGGTGAAGCTTGGCGATCTGGCTTATGGGCGAGGGGGCAGTGCCCTTCTCGACCTGACGCTGCCAGGCCGCGTTACGCCGGGCACTTTTCGGATGGCTCTTGTTGAACTCCATTTTGTGCCTGTGGGCAGCCAAACGCCCCAGGTCTGCAAACAGGATGTGCTGCTTGGCTTTACCCAAGATGATACCGCCGCCGTCTACAACCCTGCGGTGATGAACCTTGTCGAGCGGGTCACGGCGGTCAAATTGCAAACTCGGGCTTTAGCTGACGTGGCAGCAGGCAATCTCAGCGGCGCGACGCAGAAACTTAGGGCCGCCGCAACGCGCCTCCTTGACCTGGGTGAAACTGAATTGGCCCAGAAGACTCAGCAGCAAGCCGAACAGTTGGAAGGGGGAGCGCCGATGGCCGCTGAAACCCAAAAGGAATTGCGCTATACGACTCGCCGCCTGACTCACAAGTTGGAAGAAGCCTAAAAGCCGCAGAGCTTCAGCAAGTTCAGCAACCGCAGTGTTTCGGCAGAGCTTCAACAACCGCAAACAGCCTCGCGGCTCTGCTTTTGAAACGCTGTAGGCAAGGCTCTAAAAGCCTAAGCCGCTTGGTTTCAGGCCCAGTCACAAGGAAGGTACTAAGATGATAATTTGCCCCATTTGTGGAGCAGAAAATGACCCCAATAACCGCTTCTGTGATCAATGCGGGGCGCGAGTTGATCCAGCTGCCGCAGCGGGAACTTCAAGCAGCCGCCCCACGGGTGCTTCGTCCCCCACTTGCCCAGCTTGTGGGGCTCCAGTCTTGCCAGGCCAAGCCTTCTGTGACAACTGCGGGGCTGACCTGCGGCTCAGTGGGGGGCCAGCCACCAAAAATAGTTTGGGAGTCCCAGCAATGGAAGATTTAACGATGGCCGTTTTGCCGCCTTCAGACAAGGTTGCCCCAAGTAAGCCTGAACCGGAAGGGGCTTTCGCTCTTAGCCCAGATGAAGAAACACTGCTTTCCCCGCCGCTTCCTCCGGCCCCAGATCAACCTTCAGCAAGCTCAGGGCCAGCTGTTGTTTCGTCGCCCGCCCTGCCCAGCACGAGTCCCGTAGCTGATGAGCAGCAGTTGAAGGAACTGATTACCTCGCATCGTTCCACGATTACCCAACTGGAGCAAATCCTGGGGGTTTACCCGGCGGGTACTGCGCCCGAATCCTTAACCACGGCGCTTGAGGAGGCCCATAAAGCCCTGGCGCAAGCGGAAAAAGACTTGGGCACTTTCGCGGCTAAACCTAACCCTGCCGATCTGGCCCGAAGTGAGGCTGAAATTGAACGGCATAAGACAACCATTGCCCAATTAGAGCAAATTTTACATGTTTACACCGAGGGAACTGCGCCACCTTCATTGACTTTGGCCCTTGCGGATGCTCGAAAAGCGCTGGCCCAAAGTGAAGCCCAGCTTCAGGCTTTAGGGGGCAAATCGCCGACGGGGTCAAGTGCTGCGCCGCCACCAGTCGCTGCGCCGCCACCAGTCGCTGCGCCGCCGGCCCCAACAGGGGAAGCTAGTTTGGTGATGTTAGACGGTGATGTCGAAATTAAACTGCCAAAAGAAAAGAAGGAGATTATTGTGGGGCGGGAAGACCCCGTCAGTCAAGTTTTCCCCGAAGTGGATTTAACGGGATTCGGCGGGGAGACAGGTGGGGTGAGCCGGCAGCATGCGTGCATTTCATTTCAAAATGGGCAGTGGGTCGTCACGGATCTGGACAGCACAAATTTCACAAGAGTGGATGGGAAACGGATTGAACCAAATACCCCCATTCCTCTCCACGACGGCGCAAGGATTCAGTTTGGCCGCATAGCTGCTACTTTTCGCATTTCTTAGCCAAATTTTTGAGGTCTGGTAAGTTTCCCCCATTCTGGGGGGGCTTGCCAGACCTCTCAAGCTTTATTTTCCCCTAGTCTGAACCCCCATCATCCTCAACCTTGGAAGCAACAGCGGTTGCTGAACGGAGCCTGAGCTTGCCGAAGGCTGCTGAAGCCTAGCCGTTGCCGAGACCGCAGCTTAACCACGCCTGCCTTTTGCTCTACTTCCCTTGCTTATCTAGCATTCCAAACCAGAGGCAAAAAACCCTGTTGCCCAAGAAGCGGGTGAGGGGGAAATTGGGTTTGATCCCAGTCTATCTGTTTGACCCCAAGAGCCTCCCCATTCCCGATAATGTATGAGGCAAGCCATGCTTTTCCCGTGAAGAAAAAATCGTGTCCCCAGCCGAGGGTTTCTTTGGTTGGCGCTTGCCAAGGCCCAAAGGGTGAGGGACTCCATTGCCACTGCGGCCCGGCCAAGCGATTTGCGGCAGCCCCCGCTGCATTGTAGTAGAGATAGAAAAAATCATCCTTCGCAACCACGAAAGGTGATTCAGGGATTAGGGAAGGTGGCAATTGGAGAACCGCCCCCAAGTCGCGCCATGGCCCACTCAAGGTCTCGGCCAGCGCAACCCCAACGATTCCCCCCGTCTTATCTTGGCCCGTGTAATAGAGAAAATAACGGTTATTGTAGCGTAGAACCATCGGGTCCCGTGCATCAGACCAACTTTCGGGGCCTGGATAGACCATTCCCTCATGGTTGGGGCGAAAGACAACCCCTTGCTTCGTCCAGCTTTTCGGGTCAGCGGGATTGGTACTCGTGGCCAGCATGATGCTTTGGGAAATATGCTGATTGACCCCCGTGTAGAACATGAAAAAGAGGTTGCCTTCCTGAATGACGTAAGGGGCCCAAATATAGGCTTCATCGGCTGCGCCAGCGGCTCCAAAGGTCAGCACCGTGCCCAGATTTTCCCAGGTGCAAAAATCTTTCGTTCGCGCATACGCAAAGGTATACTCACCTCGCTCATCCTGCGCGGGAAGAGCGATCTTGATTGAAACAAGGTAGAAATAATTTTGGTAGGCAAAAAGGGAATGGTCTTTTAAGCGGGCTTGGGGAAGCGACCAAGGGGTTGAACAAGTAGCCCCAGCTAGAGGGGAAGGTAGTGAAGAACGATGGCTCTTTAGCCCGCCTGATCCAAGAAGGATCAGCAGAATTATCAAGATCTGAGCAAGGCGGCGAAATGAGGGCATCTTCATAGCCCAGAAAAATCATTCTAAGTCAAATACTTCGCCTGAAGATTTAACTAATTGCCATTTTCCTGGCTTCCCTATGGGCGTAACAATGTTGATCATCGCAACCAAATGCTCTGCGGCCCAGGTTTCGGGATAAAGAGCGTTGTTATTGGGATAATTTTTATCCCAATCCAGATATTCCGCAAACTGAGCATCGTCATCGAAAATCCGAAACCGAGTTGCAGGGCTTTGCTTATGCAACTTTTGCGCCAAAGCCAGTAAACTTTGAGCATCTATTCCAGGCTTTACCAGCAAATTACGCCAAGTTTGGCCATTTTTCTCATAGCTTCCCAACTCTTTAACCACCTCTGGAAGTGGAGCTATTAGCAGGATTTCTGGCTTCCTACCTTCGGGGGCTGGCGATTGCTGAACGGAGCCTGAGCTTGCCGAAGGCCGGGGGGCTGGCGATTGCTGAACGGAGCCTGAGCTTGCCGAAGGCTGCTGAAGCATTGGCGTAGAGGTTGGGGTCCCTAATGGCATTGTGCGCGTCAAAGAGCGGGTGGTGGTCAAAATGCGGGTGGTGGTCAAAGGTCGAGTCGTGGTCGAGGTCAAAGCTCGTGTGGTGGTCAAAGCTCGCGTGGGGGAAAGCGGAGGCGTTGCGGTAAGCGCTTGAGTTGCCGTGATCGCCGTGGCTGGCGCAGGCTCTGGCGTTGGCAAGTCAGCAGGCAAGAAGGTCAAAGTCGTTTCGCCTGCCCCTTTGACCAAGGCGGGGATTCCCTGCTCCGCACCCTGGATCTTCCCTCTGCTATTTTTGGCCAAATCCCAAAACCAAAGACTCGCGGGGCTATGAGGTGCAACAAGCGTGGGCCCTCGCGTCCCAGGCTGGGCGCGTGTCGCCAGCACATAAGCTAAACCCTGCTCTGTCGCCACGACTTCGCCCAAAGCCCCCAGATTGGCTCCTGTCGCCAAAAGGCGCGGTTCTTTCCCATCTTTGCTGCGCCGATAAAGAGCGTAATCGTCAACGAGCGTACTGGTACACGCTGTCGTAAGGTAGATTAGGGAGCCATCTTTTTGCCAAGCGAGGGGGCGCGTCCAATAGCCCTTTTTGAGCGTATTTTTCTTGTAATCCTCTTTGAACCCCGTTTTGTCCAGTTCCAAAAGCAGCAAGTCAGCCCCTTTGTTTGCGCCGCGCAAAGCTTCCACCGCGACCATCTTTCCATCAGGTGAAACAGAAGGTCGGGTCAAAGCTTCATACTCTTCGCTCGTGACCAAATTTGCCCCGACATCAATTTCTAAGCCTGTGTCAGGCGCTCGCAGCAGCAAAGTCTTCCGGCCATCTTGGGCTTCGGCAGCATAAAGGAGACTCCCGTTTGCCAACCATTGCGGCTGCGAGCGATTCCAAGCATCGCGGCCAGCTAAGAAGCGGACCGCGCTTTTGTCAACAGGCGGTTGCTGAACGGAGCCTGAGCTTGCCGAAGGCTTGGTCGTGCTAAGGGCCACGGTAGAACTAAGGGCAGCGGTATTACTCAAAGCGCTAGTCGCAGTAGCATTCTTGGGCGCAGCAGTGGCTTTCTTGGGCGGCGTAGCGTGGGCTTCTAGCCTGCGGCCCAGGCTGACCATCCAAATCGTTTGCTGGAGCGGCAAAAGCTCACTTTCAACTACCCCAAAAGCAAGCATTGAATCATCAGGGCTGAAGGACGGTTCCGCGCAGGAGATTCCCGCTGTGGCAACTTGGCGCTCCTCTTTCCCATCAGCCTTCATTACCCATAAGGTGCTAGGAAGAGCCCCTGTATGTTCGGTTGGATCAACGCCTGGATTTTGGGTGCGACAGAAGGCCAGCATTTGCCCATCATTGCTGACCGCTAAGGCTGTTTCGTCGGCCAAGGTCTGGGTCAAGCTGATCGCGCCTGAAGCATCTAGCCGCCAAATATCGCCCTCGCGGAGGAAGAAAAGCGGTGGGGCTTGCACCTTGTTACTGCCCAAAGGTACAGCCAACGGATTACTTGCGGGGAGGATAGTCGTAGCACGCGCAACATCTATGACCAAGCGCACCGTCCCTGGCGAGACCGATTCAAGCTCTAAGTGATAGAGGGCCGGGTGCGAAAGGCCGAGGACGAGCGTTGCCCCATGATTGGCGTGAGGGTCAAAGCTGATTTTGAGGCTTTGGATGACCTTCGTGGTTGTGAAAGTTTGCACCACCCTGACAGGTGAATTATAGAAATCCTCATCGTGGAGCCAAGTTGGCAGCTTTACTTGGAGTACGTACTTGCCAGGAGCCACTGGCTCCCGGTTCAAAAGGCGAAAATCTCGTTCATTGACACAATCGGCAAGAGCTTGCAGAAGTGGGGCATCTGGCTTCCGTTCAAAATCGAGGGTCAAACGCTCGTAGGCTGGAAAACCTACGGCTTGCGTGGTATAAAGGTGGCCTGAAAAACGCTCTTGCCCATCCCCGCCAGCGGTCTGGGTACAAAAACTAAAGTCTTTGAAGGCGGGGTTAGGCGTAGCAGTTGGGGGCAAAGGGGTCGGGGCGGTTGCTGAACTTGTTGAAGCAGGGGAGATCGGGGTCGACACAACAGGGCCAGAAGTTGGCGAATTGGGCAGCACGGTTGCAGACGGTGACTGAACTTGCTGAAGTCCCGAAGCAGGACGAACCGAAGGTTTACTGGCCGCAACCGTGAGTTGGTTGACAATGCGCTCATCTTGGCTTACCGAGCTTTGACTACAACCTCCGAGAGCCAGAAAGAGCCAAAGCCAAGGAGTCCACCAAAAGCGGCGAAAGGCAAATGAGTTCATGCTTTGTCCTGAAGCGCACTGCTGAAGTAGTACAGGCATCCTGCCTCTATCTCTCTTAGGTTTCATTTTCGGGCAGGTCGGTTGCTAAACTTGTTGAAGCATTGGGAAGCGGCAACTCGGTCCCAAATAACGTGGTCAAATCCTCCATGGGTTGAAGATTTTGAATCCAACCATGACGGATCGCATAAACAACGGCCTGGGTACGGTCATTTACCGCCAGGCGGCGGAGAATTGACGAAACATGGTTTTTCACGGTTTGGTTGCTAATCTTCAGGAAGACCCCAATCTCTTTGTTGCTGTGCCCTGTGGCAATTAGGTTAATCACTTCTAATTCACGGGAGGAAAGGGGTGAATAGATTGGCAAAGTCTGCTCATCCGCCACCATTTGGCGAAAAGCATCCAAAACTTGGGTGGCTACGGCAGGCAAGGTCAGCATTAAATCATTGATTGGATACTTCCCTTCCCGCACCTCCTGAAGGGTCAGGCGAAGCTCATCCCAAGAAGTATTCTGGGGCAAGAAGGCGGCGGCTCCTGCTCGGATGGCCTTGACCACACATGAACTATCATCTGAAGGGCCAAGCACAATGATTTTTAACTGGGCATGAGAACGCTTAATGGTTCGCGCTACTTCCAGCCCGCTTATCCCTGGAAGGTCAACCTCAACCACCATTATCTCAGGGACAATACTCTCAACCAATTTAATGGCTTGTTGCCCATGGCTGGCTTCACCAACCAATTGAAAATCGGGTAAACAAGCCAAATTATGGCGCAAACCTTCGCGGAAGATAGCATGGCCATGAACCAAAATAATAGAGGTTTGTGATCTGCTCCCAACCATGCGCTTTTAGCCTAGAATCTTCGCGGCGGTTTGGGCGGGCTACCAGCTAAGGGAGGATTGGGCACGGTAGCAGCTCCAGCCCCAAGGGCTTGCAAGACCTTCTCGATGGTACTTCGGAATTGGGCCAGCCCTGTTGCGCCAGGAATGTTGGCCAGCAACTGGCCCCCCGCAAAAAAGAGTAACGTGGGAATACTTTGCACCCGTAGAGCTTGAGCAATCCCTTTTTCTGCATCGGTGTTGATTTTGCAAAATTTGACCTTCCCCGCATATTCCTGGGCCACTTGGGCAAAAATAGGGGCAAAGGTCTTGCACGGGGCACATGAAGGGGCCCAAAGGTCAACAACTACAGGCAGTTGGGCTTGGAGAACCTCTTGCTCAAAATTAGCCATTGTAACGTCCACCGTTCCTTGCTGTTGTTTTTGAGCGATTTCTTCCTTTAGCCGTTTGCGTTCAGCGTTGATTTCCTCAGCCGTCAGCGTGCCCAGTAATTCAGCTTCCAGCAACTTTACTTCAGCGAGGGTCGCCGCAAAGCGTAAGGCGCTGGGATCACAGAAGTTGGTACAAATTCCCTTACAATCCCCACACAAAGCAGGATCCAAAGTTGCCGCTTTGGTTGGCTGGCTGAGATCGAAATGCAAGACCTTTGGCGGACAAACTTTCGCGGGGTAACAAGGTGTCGCACAAGGACAGCGGGTTAGATCAACAACTACGGGCATTACAGGTCTATCTTTCTTAGCCTTGAAGTCGAACCACGGGCGGCCTTCCTGCGGAAGGAGCTAGTTTAGCTCTCTTAGGGCGCATTTTAACACACCCGTGGAGATACTTCAAGGTCTAATCGGCTTGAGAAGAACTAAAGTTTGACTAGCCTTAGCTGCGAATGGACATCGGCATCACGATTTGGAGCAGATTGCTGTTGCCCACAGGTTTGAAAACTACAGGGCTTTGCGCGGTCTGCGCTTCAATGGCTACTTGGGCGGTGCGAATCGCATTCAAAGCATCGGTTAAATATTTCACATTGGTCGCCACTTGGCCCCCTTCACCATGCACGATGCCGTCAACTTCGCCGGTATTATCGCCTAATTCAGCAGCATTTGCACTGATAACTAGCTTTCCAGGGGAAACATCATCGCCAGGATGGGAAACCAATTTGACGATATTCTGGCTAATGTTCGCAAACAACGCCGCCAATTTAACCGCTTTCAGCAATTCGCTCGTTTCCATTAAGGACCGGGTGGTATATTCGGTTGGGATAATCCGCTCAAAGTCTGGGAATTTACCATCAATCAATTGGCTGACCAATTCGATCATATCCGTATGGAAGAGAACTTGATTGCCATTCTCGGTGACGGTAATCTCAACATCTTCTTCGGCTGTGCCAATAATGCGGGCTAATTCAGCGAAAGCCTTTGCAGGGATAATATACTCAAGCACCGCAGCTTTAGGCGCAATATTTTCAGCCTCGTTCTCATCGTTCTCATCATTCTCATCGTTTTCGTCAGCTTCCAAATCTGTATCTGAGGTTTCATTTGCCTCATCAGCTGCAATTTGGGGCAGATTAACGCTGCCCAAAGGCAGGTTGAGCTTGCGAACCGCCAACCGAAAGCCGTCGGCGGCAGCGAGCGTAACAAGATCGCCCTCACCCTCTTCTTCGGAGCCAAGTTCAGGGCGCAGGAGAACTCCCGTCAGCACGGGGCGCGACTCGTCAGTGGCCGCCGCGAAGGCAACTTGGTCAATCGCTTCGCGGAGCATATCAGGTGGAATCTTGACGAGCGGTTCTTGTTCGGTAATTGTAGGAATCGGCGGAAAATCTTCAGCCGTAATGCCTTTGAGATTGGTCGTAAAGCGGCCACATTCAACTTTGAGGGTTTGAGTTGTTTGGTCGACGGTCAAAGTTAGTTTTTCGGCGGGCAAATTGCTGATAACATCGCTAAAGAGTTTGGCTGGTAAGGTGATTCCGCCTTCGACCTCGACGCGGGCCCCAATCCAGCACGTAATCCCAATTTCCAAATCAGTCGCGGCCAGCTTGATGCGGCCATTATCTGTGACCAGCAAGACATTCAGGAGAATAGGTAAAGGGCTTTTCGTGGCCACGGCGTGACTCACGGTGGCCAAACCTTTTTTTAAACTCTCTTGTTGGCAGGTAAGTTTCATTCTTTTCCTTAAAAACTAAAAATGCCGCGATTGCTTCTGCAAAGCCAGAAAGTGCAAGAATGCGGCAACGAACTCAGGCCTGGGAAATCCTTAGCCAAGTATAGCCAGGGTGTTATTCTAACATATTTGGGGAGGAGTGTCCAACAGCCAATAAGCCAAAAGGGTAAATAAGGACAAAAGTGATAGTGATTCTGAGGTAAATTTGCTTCAAAGGCGACTCAGAAGTATAATAGGCAAAATGTAGTAATATGCGAAGGTCTTACTCTAAAGATCTTCGTAGGTAAGGCTCTTTCAATGTCTTTAGGCCAAAAAATAGGTCGGCTGCGCCAAGAACGTGGGTTGACGCTTCAAGAGGTTTCGGATGGCTCTGGGCTGACTCCTTCGTTTCTTAGCCGCCTGGAACGCGATAAAGTCAACATTTCAGTTTCTAATTTACGGAAACTGGCCCTTTTCTTCAATGTGCAGATGATTCACTTCTTTGAAGGGGAAGATAATCAGCAAGTTGGGCAAGTGGTGCGGGCCAATGAGCGGGTCAAGCTCAGTTTGGAGGACTCGCCCGTGCAAGTTTATGCGCTGCTGCCAGCGAGTGGGGGCATCGAAATGCGGCAAATTGAGGCCCAACCAGGCAGTGGGCAGCAAGGTTTTGCGGGTGAGGGCAGCCAAGTCCTTTATCTCTTAAAAGGTTCGCTGCGGTATCAAATCGGCGAAGAGGAATATCTCCTTAAAACGGGGGATGTCCTTTCTTATCACGAGGATTTGGCTTATAACTGGACAAACGTTGGTGAAAATACAGCAATTATTTTGACCATAAATCTGCGTTGTCCGTGAAGGGAGTCTTCTATGTCTACTGAAATGCCAAGTTCACCAGAGCCAGAAACGCAAAGCGAAGCAGGGTTTATCTCCGCCAAACTTAGCCAAAAATTGCGATTGCTTTGGCCCAAAGGTGCGCGGTGGGGCTTAGTGACCTTGTTTCTGGTCACGATTGGCTTGCTGCTTGTAGATGCTTTCGCGGCTCTTCAGCCCTTTGTCATCGGGCTAGTCTTTGCCTACGTTTTACTCCCTGTAGTCAATTATCTTCATCGCTACTTCCCGCGTTGGGTCTCTATTACAATGGTCTATGTGGCTTCTTTCCTCCTCATTTTGACACTTTTTGCCTACGTTATTCCAATTCTTTTAGATCAAACAGGCCAATTGCTACGCAGCACCCCTACGGTGGAAGAGCTTGAAGGCCAAGCAAAGTATCTTTTCGCTGAATATCAACGCACCGTCCCGCTTGAAGTGCG
>Ga0316612_1000181_pt1 | contig 23698 bp, 32 predicted proteins | sample MIS2016226_MG_FD_207676 | JGI IMG/M metagenome (GOLD analysis project Ga0316612, IMG submission 207676) | Microbial mat bacterial communities from Middle Island sinkhole, Lake Huron, Michigan, United States - MIS.2016.226 | ecosystem: Environmental > Aquatic > Freshwater > Lake > Sediment... | reverse complement strand
ACCCCGCTTATCTCTATTCTATCATGGATTCACTGTCGCTCAATTTATTTTCTGGTTCGTTTTCATCCCGTCACTCATCCTTGTAAACGGATAGAGTGCGGGACTTCCCACTCACATTAGTTAAATGAAAATGGTGAGGACTATTTTGTTGCGACTAGCATTGAAGTACCAGGCTTAGTTGCTGAGGCTGATACCATTGAAGAGGTTTTAGAAATTGCTGCTGATCTAGTGCCTATGTTTATTGGGCATCAGCGTCAGGAGCGTTATGTGACTTTACGGGATGCGATCGCCAATGGTGCTAGGTCGTTAAAACAAAGATTTTTTAACCCTAGTCAAAAGCTTAATGATCCTGCCCATGAGGAGTTTTGGGCGTTGCAGGGTATAAGGGTATAATCGATATCATAATACGAATCTTAGAATCGCCTTTTTATGGAAGCTTGTAAGTTATGAGCAAAACTTTGTACGAACAAGACTACGGACTTTGGGCTGAGCAGATGGCAGATCTGATCGAGGCTGGGCGTTTTGGTGAGTTAGATATTGAAAATTTGGAGGAGGAGGTGCGCGATTTGTCGAAGCGGGAGCGCGATCGCCTGTTGAGTAGTTTGCGGTTGATCGTGCATCATTTGCTAATGTGGGACTATCAGCCCCAATGCAGGTCAAGAAGTTGGCAGGGAAGTATTCAAAGGGAGCGAGCAAATATTTCCCTTTATTTGGAAGATAGCCCTAGTTTGAGGCGTTATTTAGCAAATGAGTGGTTGTATAAGATTTATCTGGTAGCTTGTGCCGATGCTTTTAAGGAAACAGGTTTAAAGTTCCCAGAGGTTTGTTCCTATGAGATTGGTGATGTCTTACATCGAGATGTTAATTTTTGAGAAGGGTAGATGAGATGGAAACTTTAAGAGATAACAAAATAAAGATATGACTGCCAAAGTAACTGTTATCCGATCGCAAAATAAATCTTTAGGCGAAGGAATTCATGAATTTTGGGAATACCGTGAATTGCTGTATATGCTGATGCTGCGACGGATCACGGTACGTTATAAACAAACGGTGATTGGGATTGCGTGGGTTCTGATTCAGCCCCTAGTCTCAATGACTATTTTTAGTATCATTTTTGGGAACTTGGTTAAAATCCCATCCGATGGGGTTCCTTATCCTATTTTTGTTTATTCGGCATTAGTTTTATGGGGATTATTTTCTGAAGGCGTGACCCGTTCTGGCTCCAGTTTACTCACAGAAGCCCAGCTAATTACTAAGGTTTATTTCCCACGACTGATCATTCCTTTAGCGGCTGTGGGTTCGGCATGGATTGATTTTGTCGTCTCTTTATTTTTGTTATTACCCCTTGCCTTTATTTATGGAATGCGTCCAAATTGGGGATTATTGCTAATTCCGCTAGTGATGATCATGACGATGGTATTAGCGACAGGTATTGGCATGATCTTAGCTGCGCTCAATGTCCGCTATCGGGATTTTCAGTATATTATTCCATTTTTAATTCAGGTCTGGCTCTATGCTTCGCCAGTGGTTTATTCTGTGCAGATCGTACCTCAGCGTTTTTTGTTTTGGTATTATCTCAACCCAATGGCAGGTTTTTTAGATGTATTTCGGTTTGCGGTGACGGGACAGACTGCATTTAGTTGGATTGGGTTTGGTTGGTCAACAGTCAGTGCGATCGCCATTTTTAGTCTAGGAACTTGGATATTTCGTTCGGCGGAAGAGGGATTTGCGGATTATATTTAAAAAGTGAGATCGCGCATTTGTTGAAGTGGCAAGTGCAGCATTGGCGGCAGTCTAACAGTTGGCGAGCGACAATTCGAGTGCAACGTACATCAATTGATAAATTGTTGCGGCGCAACCCTGGGTTAAAGTCTAGACTTGATGAAGCACTCATAGAAAGCTGGTCTGAGGCTAGAGATTTAGCGATCGCTGAAACTGATTTACCAGACAACAATTTTCCTGAAATTTGCCCTTTTTCATTAGAGGAGATCATGAATCCCGATTTCTTCCCTTTACCCTAAAACCCATTTATTGACATTTAGTAATTTAGCTATGTTAAATGCAACTATTCAGCCAGCAGTCAAGCCTTTAGAAAATGGCGATCGCCTCAATCGTGTTGAGTTTGAAAGGCGTTACGAGCTACTACCACCCCACAAAAAAGCTGAATTAATTGATGGAGTCGTCTATATGGCTGCCGCGCTGAGATACAAAAGTCATGGTTTACCCCACAGTTCTCTGATGGGTTGGTTAGCAACCTATGCTGCTAATACTGTAGGTGTAGAGCTTGCAGACAATGCCACGGTGAGATTAGATTTAGACAATGAACCGCAGCCTGATGCGCTGCTACGAATTCGGTCAGAGTTTGGCGGACAGTCGCGCATTAGTGATGATGACTATATCGAAGGTGCGCCCGAGTTAATTGTGGAAATCTCTGGTTCCACGGTTTCCTACGATCTCTATGACAAGTTAACTGTCTATCGCCGTCATGGTGTATTGGAATATATCGTTTGGCGAGTATACGATCAAGCGATCGACTGGTTTTATCTCGAAAACGGTGAATATATTAAACTTGAGATGAATAATTTAGGGATTATTGAAAGCAGAATATTTCCAAGTTTAGTATTATCGATTAATCAGCTTGTGCAGGGGAATTTGGCTGAGGTTTTGGCTTTGCAGCAGCAGCAATTTAAAACCAAAAAGCATAAGAATTATTGCCAAAAGTTACGATCGCGGCAAGAAGTTTAGGCTCAGGATTAGTATGTTAAATTAGCTTTGTCGGGCTTGTAGGATTTCTAGCGATGACGACTTTACCCATACGCACAGGCAAAAAAGTTATCTACCCTGATAGTGATGGACAACCAATGGCGGATAATACGCAACAATTTCGCTGGATTGTGCTGATCAAGGAGAATTTGGAATTGATTTTTGCTAACGCTGCTGATGTATTTGTGGCGGGTGATCTGTTGTGGTATCCCGTGGAAGGACATCCAGAGATTCGGGTGGCTCCTGATGTGCTGGTTGCGTTTGGTCGCGCTAAGGGCGATCGCGGTTCTTATCAGCAATGGCGAGAAAATAATATTGCGCCCCAAGTCGTATTTGAAATTCTTTCTCCTGGCAATCGATTAAAGGAAATGACTAAAAAGTTGCAGTTCTACGATCGCTATGGGGTCGAAGAATATTACATTTATGATCCCGAAACCAATGAACTGAATGGCTTGTACAAAAAAGATAATCGACTGAATGTAATCGAAGATATCGAAGATTGGATTAGTCCGCGCTTGCAGATTCGATTTAAGATTTCTGAAGATAATTTGGAAATTTATCGTCCTGATGGTCAAAAATTTCTGACAACTCTTGAGTTAAGTCAATATGCTGACCAAGAGAGCCAACGGGCTAACCAAGAAAGTCAACGCGCTAACCAAGAAAGTCAACGCGCTAACCAAGAATATGAGAGAGCCGAACGTTTGTCAGCACAACTAAGGGCTATGGGAATTCAACCTGCTTAGTTTGTTTTTATTAACGTTAAGATCAATTTTTTGGTTGGAACTATGACAACTTTATACGAACAAGACTTTGGACTCTGGGCTGAGCAGATGGCGGATCTGATCGCGGCGGGTCGGTTTGCGGAGTTGGATATTGAAAATTTAGTGGAGGAGGTGCGCGATTTGTCGAAACGGGAGCGCGATCGCCTATTAAGCAGCCTACGTTTAATCGTGCATCATTTGCTGAAGTGGGACTATCAACCCCAAAAAAGATCGCGGAGTTGGCAAACCACAATCCAACGGGAAAGACTGAATATTAAAAAGTATTTGCGAGATAGTCCAAGTCTCAAGCGCTACTTAACGCCTGAATATTTAGAGCAAGTTTATGAGACTGGTCGTTTAGATGCGATCGCCGAGACAGATTTAGATATGCCTGTTGATTGTCCCTACGCGATCGCCGATGTGTTGGAACGCAATCTAGAAGTTGGTGAGCGATGAAGCAAGTAACCACTGAGTTGTTGGAACAAATTACTCAAAAACTAGCGGCAACTTTGAACCCAGAGCAAATAATCTTGTTTGGATCTTATGCCTATGGTGAACCTAATGAGGATAGCGACATTGACCTAATGGTAATTGTGTCGCATTCTGATGAACCGCGTTATCGGCGATCGCGTCTAGCTTATAGGGCATTGCGTGGGATAAGAATACCCACTGATGTGATTGTGGTAACGCGAGAGGAAGTAAAAAGAAAAATCAATGTAAAGAGTTCCTTGATAAGTCGAGTCATTCATGATGGGAAGGTTCTCTATGGATGATGAGCTTTATCAGGAAATACAAGATTGGTTGTTCAAAAGTCAGAGAGATTTAGAGTCAGCTAAGGTATTGTTTGAGCATGAATTTTTTGATGTTGTTGTTTATCATTGTCAACAATCTGCGGAGAAAGCGTTAAAGGCTTATTTGGTGTATCAGGCAGTTACCTTGCAAAAAACTCATAATCTTGTTGTTTTGCTAGAAAATTGCCTTGATTTTGACCTTGGCTTTGAAATATTACGGACTTCAGCAGAAGTTCTTACACCCTATGCAACTGAATTCCGATATCCTAGTGATATAGTCGAGCCTGATATATCTGAAGCGGAAGAGGCTTTGGCAATGGCTGAATCGGTTTTAAGTTTTGTGATTAAGTTATTACCTAATAAATTTTAGTTAAATATGTCGGATACGGTAATCAAGGTCGAAAATTTGAGTAAGCGCTATGTGATTGGGCCTCAGCGTCAGGAGCGTTATGTGACTTTGCGGGATGCGATCGCCAATAGTGCTAGGTCTTTTCCTTTTACGGGAACCAAACAATATGTTAATAATCGAGCATATGAGTTAGCTGAATTGATAAACTATTTGTAAAATTATTTGGCGAAATGTGGTTCCCACAATTAACAAACTCTATGCGAATTGACGAAAAAAGCTCAATCCTAGTCACAGGTGGTACTGGTTCTTTTGGGAAAAAGTTTGTAGAACTAATTCTCCAAAAACTCCCTAATATTAAGCGATTAGTTATTTATTCGCGTGATGAATTAAAACAGTTTGAAATGTCCCAACAATTTTCTGAGAAAAAACATTCGGGATTACGTTATTTTATCGGTGATATTCGTGATGTACGACGCTTAACCCGCGCCTGTGAGGGCATTGATATCGTCGTTCATGCGGCAGCACTCAAACAAGTCCCTGCTGCTGAGTACAATCCGATCGAGTTCATTCGTACTAATGTCCTAGGCTCAGAAAATGTGATTGAGGCGGCTATAGATAGTGGCGTGAAGAGGGTTGTGGCTCTGTCTACCGATAAGGCGGCGGCTCCAATTAATTTGTATGGGGCGACTAAGTTATGTGCTGACAAGTTATTTGTGGCGGCTAATAATATCAAAGGCTCTAGGGATCTGCATTTTAGTGTGGTACGTTACGGCAATGTCATGGGTTCACGCGGTTCAGTGATTCCCTTTTTCTTACAGAAACGTCATGAAGGGGTTTTACCAATTACCGATCCGCAAATGACTCGCTTTAATATCACCCTCGAAGAAGGAGTAAATATGGTAATTTGGGCGATCGAGAATGGTTTAGGCGGCGAAATTTTTGTGCCGCGCATTCCCTCTTACCATATTACCGATGTTGCTACGGCGATCGCCCCTGATTGTGAGCAGCGCATTGTGGGCATTCGGGCAGGGGAAAAAGTGCATGAAGAAATGATTACGACTTCCGATGCTTTTACAACAGTGGATTGTGGTGAATATTATGCGATCTTGCCAGTTAATGGCAGTCTGATCGAGCAGTATTGTGCGAATGGCGCAAAAATGGTTGAAGCTGGTTTTAGCTATAATTCTGGTCAAAACAAGCAATTTTTGACTGTCGATCAGTTGCGTGTGTTGATTCAAGCCCATGTCGATCCCAATTTTGCCGTATGACCGATTACATTCCCTATGGTAGACAGGATATCAATCAGCAAGATATTGATGCTGTAGTTGCCGTATTGCATTCTGATTGGTTGACTCAAGGCAAAGCGATTGATCGATTTGAGCAAGCAGTTGCTGATTATTGTGGTGTTAAATATGCGATCGCTGTTTCCAGTGCCACTGCCGCTTTACATATTGCTTGTCTAGCGATTGACTTAGGCGATCGAGATTATCTCTGGACTTCGCCCAATACTTTTGTAGCTTCAGCAAACTGCGGTTTGTATTGCGGCGCTAAGGTCGATTTTGTAGATATCGATCCACATACTTATAATCTGAGCGTCGATGAATTAGCGCAAAAGTTAGATAATGCAGCTAGTCAAGGGAATCTGCCCAAAGTTTTAGTACCTGTACATTTTGCGGGGCAATCCTGCGAAATGGATAAAATCGCGGCGCTGTCACAAAAATATGGATTTTATGTGCTAGAAGATGCTTCCCATGCGATCGGCGGTAAATATCAGGGCAAAGCGATCGGCTGTTGTGCATACTCAGATCTAGCTGTGTTTAGCTTTCATCCCGTCAAGATTATCACCACTGGTGAAGGTGGCATGGTATTGACTAATCGCGAGGATTTATATGAAAAATTAATCAGACTGCGATCGCATGGCATTACCCGCAATCCCGATTTAATGCAAGGAGAATCTCATGGCGCATGGTACTACCAGCAACTAGAACTAGGTTTTAATTACCGCATGACCGATATCCAAGCGGCTTTGGGCGTAAGCCAGATGCAACGTTTGGATGAATTTATTGCTAGAAGGCGATTCTTAGCACAACGCTATCATCATTTACTTAAAGATTTACCGATTACCTTACCCTATCAGCATCCTGACACTGAATCTAGCTGGCATTTATATGTAATTCGCTTGCATCTTGACAAAATCAGTAAAACCCATCGGCAGGTATTTGAAGAGTTGCGCCAAGCTAATATTGGTGTAAATTTGCACTATATTCCCGTGCATACGCAGCCCTATTACCAAAATATCGGTTTTAAATGGGGAGACTTTCCTGAAGCTGAAAATTATTATCAAAATGCGATTAGTATTCCCCTATATTATGGATTGACGCTTCAAGATCAGGAAAGGGTAATTAATAGCCTATCCAAAGTTTTGGACTAAGGTTTTGGACTAATTTTACGCCAACCATGAAAACTGACAAACTGTTCTACCGTCTTTTTTTGTCCCAACCTCAGTTGATTGCTGAGTTAATTCCAGAAATTCCTCCAGATTGTGAATTTACCTACAGTGCGCCAGTCATCAAAGAAAAAGGCTTTGCGATTGATGGTCTATTAACGCCTGTGAGCGATGATCCCAGCTTACCGATGGTATTTCTAGAAGCCCAAATGCAGCGCGATCCTCAGTTTTACGGGCGTTATTTTGCTGAAATATTTTTGTATTTATTTCAATACAACGTGGCAAGATCTTGGCATGGGCTGCTGATTCTGCCAGATCGCCATACCGATATTGGCTCAAATATCCCTTATCAATCATTATTAAGAAGTCAGATTAAGCGATTTTATCTTGAAGATTTACTCAAATTAACTGATGTAAGTCCCAATCTAGCATTACTGAAATTATTGGTTGTTGATGAAACAGAGACAATCGGTCTTGCCCAATCAATATTAGATAGTGCTGATACAAATGAAGAGTTTCGGCGAAGGTTAGATTTAATCGAAGCTATACTAGTAAACAAATTCCCCCAAATCAGCACCAAGGAGATTTTAAAAATGCTGGATCTTAAAACCGCAGATATCAAGGAAACTCGTTTCTATCAGGAAATCCTCCAAACAGGCTTACAAGAAGGTCGGCAATTAGGCTTACAACAAGGCAAGATTGAGGGCAAAATTGAGGGCAAAATTGAGGGCAAAAAGGAAGCAGCGATCGCCTTAGTGATCCGTTTGTTAATTCGCCGTTGTGGGATATTGCCATCATCCCTAGAAAATCAGGTGCGATCGCTATCTGTCGAACAACTAGAATTTTTAGGGGAATCCCTGCTAGATTTCCGAGGTATTGGAGACTTAGAAATCTGGCTGAACCAAGGTTGAAAATTTACGAGCGATTCTGACCTGATGGAGAGCCAACATGAGTGACATATTGTATAAAGCTGATTTTTATAGTTGGGCACATCAACAATCAGATCTACTGCGTCAGGAGAAGTTTGGGCAATTAGATTTATCTCATCTGATCGAGGAGCTAACTGATTTGGGTAATCGTCATTACGATCATTTGGAGTCAATGCTGATGCAATTAGTGGCGCATCTGCTCAAGTGGCAAGTTCAACACTGGCAACGTTCTAACAGTTGGCGAGCGACAATCCGCGTGCAGCGAACATCAATCGATAAATTGCTGCGTCGTAATCCTGGATTAAAGTCTCGACTTGATGAAGCTTTATCGGAAAGTTGGTCTGAAGCGAGAGATTTAGCGATCGCTGAAACCGATTTACCCGATGATAACTTCCCTGAAACCTGTCCCTTTAAACTGGAGGAAATTATGAATCCAGACTTCTGGGCAGAACTTTACAAATTAATGCCATTGACTTGATGAAAGTTGTAATTATAAACCAAGCCAGAATGACTTCTACTCGGCTACCTGCCAAAGTAATGAAGCAAGTATTAGGAAAACCTTTGCTGGAATATCAAATTGAAAGGTTGAAACGAGTTAAATTAGCCGATCAAATTGTCGTAGCAACTACCATCAACGATACCGATCAACCAATTGTTGATTTATGCGATCGCCTATCAATTACTAGTTATCGTGGGTCTGAAGATGATGTTTTAGCTCGTTATCATGGCGCAGCGATCGCCTATCAAGCCGATGTTGTAGTTCGAGTTACTTCTGACTGTCCTATAATTGATCCTCAAGTAATCGATCAAGTCATCCAATTTTACATAGAGTCTTATCCTAAATACGATTATGTTTCTAATGCTCTAGGAAGAACTTATCCTCGTGGTATGGATACAGAAGTCTTTGCTTTTGCAGATTTAGATGAGGCATTTCATCGAGCAACTGCTCAACCAGATAGAGAGCATGTCACTCCTTTTATTTATCGCCATCCTGATCGGTGTAACTTAGGCAAAATCAACTATTTTGAAAATCACAGCAATCATCGATGGACAGTAGATACAATCGAAGACTTTGAGTTGATTAAGATAATTATTGAAACTTTATATCCCGTTAAGCCAGAATTTACATTAGAGGATTGCCTTGAGCTACTATCTCACAATCCTGAGTGGATGACGATTAACCAGCATATCGAGCAGAAACAATATGGAGAATAAGATGACAGAATATAAAACAGAACAAGAAAATTTTTGGGCAGGAATTTTTGGTACTGACTATATTAGGCGAAATGATAGTCAAGAACTGCTTTCATCAAATTTAGCTTTTTTTAGTCGTACTTTATTAAAAGCTGGAACTCTAACATCTTGTATTGAATTTGGGGCGAATATTGGCATGAACTTAAGAGCTATTAAGTTGCTCTATCCAAATATTGAGTTGAGTGCTGTAGAGATTAATCAAGATGCAGCAAGAGAACTTCGTAATTTTATTGGTGACAATTCAGTATTCACTGGCTCAATATTTGACTACCATATTGAGAAACAATCGGATATTGTTCTGGTTAAAGGTGTTCTAATTCATATTAATCCAGATAAGTTAGAAGCCACTTACAAGAAAATATATGATGCATCAAGTTGTAATATTCTCATTTGTGAATATTACAATCCCTCACCAGTTGCTATCCCCTATCGTGGTCATAGCGATCGCTTATTCAAACGTGACTTTGCTGGCGAAATGTTAGATATGTACAAAGATTTAAAGTTGATTGATTACGGATTTGTTTATCACCGAGATCCAGCCTTTCCACAAGATGATGTCAACTGGTTTCTAATGCAAAAAACAGACTGTAAAATTTGAAATGAATATTGTAATTCGGGCTGATGCCTCGGCTCAGATTGGTACAGGGCATATTATGCGTTGTTTATCACTAGCGCAGGAGTGGCAAGATCGAGGGGGGAAAGCCATATTTGTCTTAGCCAATAAATCCCCAGCATTAGAAGCTAGATTACTGTCAGAGAAAATGATAGTTTTGTATTTATCATTTGAGGCTGGAAGCGATGAGGATGCCCATCAGACTGTAGATTTTATCCGACAATTTGCAGCGCCATGGGTGGTTGTGGATGGCTACCATTTTGGTGCAGCATATCAAAAAATTATCAAGAATTTTGGGATTAATTTGCTATTTATCGATGATTACGCTCATGCAGATCATTACTTTGCGGATCTAGTCTTAAATCAAAATATTTCTGCGAATCAAGATCTATATATCAACCGAGAACCTTATACAAAATTGTTGTTAGGTACAGAATATGCTTTGCTCAGGCGCGAGTTTTGGCAATGGCGAGATTGGCAAAGAGAAGTAAACCCGATCGCTTCTAAAATATTAATTACTTTAGGTGGCAGTGATCCTGACAATGTAACTCTTAAAGTAATTCAAGCTTTAGATCGGTTAAATAGAAATAATTTAGAAGTCATTGTGGTAATTGGCGGCAGTAACCCTCATTATCAAGTTTTACAGAAAGAGATCGCCGATTCAAGCCTAGCAATCTCTTTGCAGCGCAATGTTAGTAATATGCCTGAGTTGATGGCTTGGGCTGATCTGGCGATCGCCGCAGGTGGTTCGACTAATTGGGAACTTGCCTTTATGGGCTTACCCAGCATCGTGATTGCCATTGCTGACAACCAAATAGCGATCGCCGCAGAATTAGCTCGACAAGGTGTAATCATCAATCTCGGTTGGCATCAGGACGTGACGATTGGGCAGATTAGTTTTGCGGTAAAGGAATTAATTGGCGATCGCTGCAAACGCGAAACTATGAGTAAGAAAGGACAGGAATTAGTTGATGGCAATGGCTCAAGGCGAGTTGTCTCAGAAATGAGCAGTATGTTAGCTTAGTCTTAGATCGGGTTTTATGGAGTCGCCACGATGACAACTTCCCTTAGATATTCACTTTTTGATGTTACTTATCCTGATAGCGACGGTTTGCCAATGGCTGAGAGTGATGCAACTAGAGACTACTTGATTTATGGTGTTGAAGCCCTAGACAGTTATTTCCAAAAAGATGCCAATGTTTATGTGTCTGGAAATTTATTTATCTATTACGAACAGGGCAAGCCCAAATCAGTAGTAGCTCCCGATGTGTTTGTGGTATTTGGCGTTGAGAAAAAAAAGCGACCTTCTTATAAGATATGGGAAGAGGATGGCAAGGTTCCTGATTTTATTTTAGAAATCACGTCAAAAAGTACTGCCAGTGAAGATCGGGGTACAAAACGAGGTTTGTATGCGTATTTGGGAGTAAAAGAATATTTTCAGTATGATCCCACTGCTGAGTATCTAAAGCCCTCATTACAGGGGTTCCGTTTGATTGAGGGCAATTATCTGCCAATTTTGGGACAATTAAATGGCGATCGCCTCTCAATTTATGCTGAAACATTGGGCTTAGAGCTATGGTTAGATGCCAATGGTGAAATGCGGTTTTATTCGCCTAAGTCAGAAACCAAATTACTTAGCCCTAGGGAAATGGAAAAAGCCAAATATCAAGCCGAGCAGGCTCAACATCAGGCTGAACAAGCTCAACAGCAAGCCGAACAAAAGGCTGCGAAATTAGCAGCTAAGTTGCGTGAGCTAGGGCTTGATCCAGATTCGATCTAAAGCAACAAACACCAAACCTTAACGATTTTTGGTGGCGCAGCCCTTATAGCTTATGAGAATTTTTTTTAAAATAGCAATCCGCGCTCTTTTTAAAAAATTCTCTAGGTTTTGAGTAAGCGCAAAGCGCAGTATGAGCAGTATGTTAAATTAATGGCAGATTGGTTTCTCAGGAATTATTAACATGACAACCTCACCAATACGCACAGCCCCAAAGATTGACTACCCAGATAGTGACGGGCAACCAATGGCAGACAATACACAGCGATTCGATCAAGAGCATCAACGTGCGGAACAAGAGTGCCAACGTGCAGAACAAGAGTACCAACGTGCGGAAAGATTATTAGCTCAGTTATAAGCTTTAGGGATTGAACCAAATCAACTGTTTTTATTAGTTATTTTTTATTAGTTATTAGTTATTTTTGAAGAATTAATATAGGTTTAGTCATGACTGTAGCCATCAGATCTGCAAAAATGAATGATACAAACTGCACTATTCAAGGTGTTAGTTGGTTGCAGCTTGAAAGTATAGAAGCAGCCTTTTCTAGCATTGATGGCGTGAGGTTTGTTTATTTGGATGGTGTGCTGGAAATTATGACCTTGAGTAATGAGCATGAGGAGATTAAGAGTACAATTGGATTGTTATTAGAGGCATATTTACGGCATTCTGGAGTTCGGTTTTATAAACGAGGAAGTGCGACTTTAGGTAATAGGGATTTAGGTGGACGCAAAGAGCCTGATGAGTCCTATAATTTTAATGTTAGAAAAGATATTCCTGATTTAGTTATAGAAGTAGTCTTAACCAGTGGCAATATTAATATCTTAGACTTGTATGCAAGACTGGGCATTGCGGAAGTGTGGTATTGGGAAGATGGGAGATTGAAGGTCTATGATTTAGTTGAAGGGAAACAAGTTTATGAAAATGTCAAAGTAAGTCGATTTTTTCCTGATTTAAATTTAAATATTCTTGCAAAATATATCACTTACTACGATCAATATGAGGCGATCGCTGAATTTATAAAAGAGTTTCAGTAAGTCAGATTAATATTTAATAGAGAGGTAAAAGCTATGTTAATCCAAGAAAAATCTTCAACCAAAACACTATATGACACAGACTATAATCTTTGGGTACTAGATGCTGTTAAACAGCTAGAAAATCAAAATTTTAAATCCGTTGACTGGGAAAATCTAATTGAGGAGGTATTAGACTTGAGTGAACGCAAAAAAAGGAAATTAGAAAGTTTACTGACTCGATTAATTGAGCATTTGCTAAGAATAAAATATTGGCAATCTGAGAAAGAACGTAATTTCGGACACTGGCAAGGTGAAGTGCGTACTTTTCGCAAGCAAATTAACAAGGAATTGAAAGCTAGTCCTAGTTTAAAGGTATATTGTCAGGAAATTTTTGAAGAATGTTATCAGGACGCTAGAGAGATTGTCAGCGATCGCTCACAGCTTCCCCTCAGCACATTTCCTGAAAAGGCGATCGGCGATCTTGATCAGGTACTAGACGAAAATTGGTTCCCCTACAATTAATAATTATTTTTTGAGTATTTAATCAGATATTTCCTATGAAAATATTGCTGCTTAGTCCCTATCGTAAGGAATTGATAGATTTTTTAGAATCATACGAAGATGAAGTTACAGTTACTGAAGAAAAAATCAACATAGATTCTATAACTTTAAAAAATATTGATTTCATTATTAGTTACGGATGTCGACATATTTTGAAAGAAGACTTAATTAATTTATTTCCTAAAAAGATAATTAATATACACATATCATTTTTACCTTGGAATAGAGGAGCAGATCCAAATCTATGGAGCTTTTTAGAGGACACTCCAAAAGGAGTAAGTATTCATTATGTAAATTCTGGCATTGATACTGGTGATATTTTGGTTCAAAAAGAAGTCTATTTTGAAGAAGATCATACTCTAAGGACTAGCTATGACAAATTAAACTCAATAGCTATTGATTTACTTAAGAAACATTGGTTGGATATTAAAAGACAAAGAATAGCTCCAAAGCCCCAAAATCAAAATGGAACATTTCATCGCATTAGAGATCGTCAAAAATATGAATATTTGTTAGATAAAGGCTGGGATACTCCTGTAAAAGAATTGATTGGAAAAGCTCTGGATTTTTAGAAGTTCATTCATTTAAACTCATTTCTTACAACAAAAATTTATATGAAATCAATCATTCCCTTCAACACTTCTAAACTCGATCAAATTCTTGCCGATCGCTCTTTGTAAAACGAAAAAGAACGACAAGAACTACTATTAAAAGTTATGCAATGGCTAGATAGTCATGGATTGCATTATGGCATTCAAACAGCATATATATTTGGATCGCTAACACAAGCTCAACGATTTCATCAAAACTCTGACATTGATATTGCTGTTGAACAGATTAACCCTGAAGACTTTTTTGCAGTAATCAGTTTGATTTATGAGGCGATGGGGAGAGATATAGATATGATTGAGGTTAATAAATGTCACTTTGGCGATCGCATTAAACAAAGAGGTATCCGATGGATAGCAACAGAGTAGCTAAACAATGAAAACAATTGAAATTAAAGGGCGAAAAATTGGATCTGACTATGCGCCATTTATCATCGCTGAAATGTCGGGCAATCATAATCAATCTCTAGAGAGAGCCTTAGAAATAGTGGAAGCGGCGGCGCGATCGGGAGCGCATGGCTTGAAAATTCAGACCTACACAGCCGATACAATGACCCTTGATCTCTGTGAAGGAGAGTTTTTTATTAATGATTCCACTAGCCTATGGCAAGGAAATTCTCTCTATAAACTTTATCAACAAGCTTATACACCTTGGGAATGGCATGAGCCAATTTTTGAGCGTTGTAGAGAATTAGGAATTATCGGTTTTAGTACGCCCTTTGATGCGACAGCCGTTGATTTTCTAGAATCCCTAGATGTGCCTTGTTATAAAATTGCATCATTTGAGAATACCGATTTACCGCTTATTCGCAAAGTAGCAAGCACAGGTAAACCGATGATCATTTCCACAGGCATGGCAAATGTGGCTGAATTAGACGAAACCGTGAGAACGGCAAAAGAATCTGGCTGCGAAAATATCATCCTGCTCAAATGTACGAGTACCTATCCTGCGACACCAGAGAATACAAATATTTTGACAATTCCCCATTTGCGAGATTTGTTTGACGTGCAGGTTGGATTATCAGATCACACAATGGGAATTGGCGTATCAGTGGCAAGTGTGGCACTAGGCGCAACTGTAATTGAAAAGCATTTCACCCTAGCCCGTGCCGATGGTGGCGTGGATTCTGCTTTTTCGATGGAGCCAGAGGAAATGCGGCAGTTGGTAATAGAATCGGCAAGAGCATGGCAAGCCTTGGGTAAGATTAGTTACGGTGTGACTGAAGCTGAGAAGAAATCAATAATATTTCGGCGATCGCTTTACATCGCCCAAGACATGAAAAAAGGCGATACTTTAACCCCCGCAAACCTGAGAGCCATCCGTCCTGGTTCGGGCTTACCACCCAAATATTACGATATACTGCTCGGTAAGAGGATTGGGCGCGATGTCAAGGCAGGACAGCCCCTGCAATGGGATTTAATCGGAGAAAATCATGACTGAATCAGCATTACTTGAAAATCAACAAAAAGATATTCCCGACTTTGTAACTCCGCCCACACAGGATGAACTACTATACGATGACGGGATTCCTATGGAGACTTATCGCCATAAATTGCAAATGGACTTATTAGTTGATCCCCTCGATGCTTGGCTAAGCGATCGCGAAGCCTTTGTCGGCGGCAATATGTTTGTCTATTTCAGCCCCAACCAGCTTAAAAATCATGATTTTCGCGGGCCCGATATGTTTGCGGTGCTAGATGTCCCCAAGGGCGAACGCAAATGTTGGGTAGTTTGGGAGGAGGGCAAAGGACCTGATGTGGTTGTAGAGTTGCTATCTTCTAGTACTGCATCACAGGATAAAAGACAAAAAAAAGAAATTTATCAAAAACGGCTACGTGTTCCCGAATATTTTTGGTTTGACCCTTTTAATCCCAGTGATTTTGCTGGTTTTACCATTAGCGATCTCGCCTATCAGCCAATTATTCCCGATCAACAAGGACGGCTAATTAGCGAACAACTAGGACTTGCCCTAGTGCTGTGGTCTGGTCAATATAAAGAAGCAAATACCACTTGGGTACGCTGGGCAACTCTGGATGGAGTGCTATTACCAACTGCCGATGAATCTGCAAGGCAAGCTCAGCAGGAAGCAAGGCAAGCCCAACAACAAGCGCAGCAAGCTCAGCAGCAGGCACAGCAGGCTCAACAAAGGGCTGAGCAGGCCGAAACACAGTTACTACAAGAGCGCCAACGTGCCGAAACTTTGTTAGCGAAGTTAAGAGCGATCGGGATCGATCCTGAGACCCTCTAAAATGTCTCGCTTAAAATTACCACCCTGAATTAATCAGTTAAATAAGATAAAATGACCAAATAAAGTGACAAAATCTATTCGTAAAAGCATAAAAACTATTTATACACCAGAGAGTAGCTTGCGCCATCCTTTAATTTTATTTCAGGCAATGTGGCGAGATTTATTAGCTTCTCGTGAACTAGCTTGGCGATTGCTAGTGAGAGATATTAGCGCTCAATATCGTCAATCTATTCTAGGAATAGTATGGGCTTTTTTACCACCAATCGTAACAGCATGGGGATTAATTATTGCCAAAGATGCTGGAGCGATTAATGTTGGCAACACACCAATTCCTTATCCTGCTTATGTAATATTTAGTATGTCATTGTGGCAGACTTTTATGGAAGCATTAAGTGCGCCAATTGCCGCAGTTAGTTCAGCCAAATCAATGTTAGCTCGAATTAATTTCCCAAGAGAGGCGATTATTTTGGCGAAATTAGGTGAAGTATTTTTTAACTTTGGCATCAAGATAATTCTGATTATTGCAGTGTTTATTTGGTTTAAAGTTCCAGTTACTTGGAGTGTTTTGTTAGCACCTTTAGCTATAATTCATTTAGTGCTTTTAGGTACTGGTATAGGCTTGTTGTTGTCACCATTTGGGGCTTTATACAATGATATAGCTAAAATAATTCCCTTGATTTTAACTCCTTGGCTATTAATAACACCAGTAATTTATCCTGTACCTAAGCAGGGATGGTTTAGCACATTGGTTAATCTTAATCCTGTAACACCATTGTTAGTTACAGCTAGAGATTTATCAACAACTGGGATGATTTCTGAACCAATAAGTTTTTGGATTGTTAGTTGTCTAGCTTTTGTGTTAATTTTTCTTGCTTGGATCGTCTATCGATTAGCAATGCCTTTTATTGTGGAGCGTATGAGTTCGTAAATTATTTGTTTAACTACACATTAATCGCACATTAATTGCACATTAAATTTTACTTCTTGTAACCTTTCATGACTAGCTTAGAGTATCTGAATGATTCCCATAAACTTGATCGCGATCTTGAATGCGATCGCGATGTTGTGCTTTCTGTAAGCAATGTCTCAAAGCGGTTTTGCCGAGACTTAAAGCGATCGCTTTTTTATGGAGTTCAAGATATCGCCACAGAACTCTTAGGAATGAGCCGACAGACCGATTCATTGCGTCCCAAGGAGTTTTGGGCTTTAAAGGATGTCAGCTTAGAGCTAAGGCGTGGGGATGCTGTGGGTTTGGTCGGCGCAAATGGTGCAGGAAAAACAACGTTACTACGCATCATTAGCGGTTTGATTAAGCCCGATACTGGTTCTGTGGAGATCTTGGGTCGCGTTGCACCTCTCATTGCTCTGGGTGCTGGCTTTAATCCGATTTTGACTGGTCGAGAAAATATTTATGTGAATATGTCAATTCTTGGACTCTCTAAACAAGAAATTGAGGATCGGTTTGAGCAGGTGATTGAGTTTGCGGAAATTGGCGAGGCGATCGATTCTCCTGTGCAGAGTTATAGTTCGGGCATGGCGGCGCGATTGGGGTTTGCCAGTGCGATTTTTACGGAGCCTGATATTTTACTAGTAGATGAAGTTTTGGCGGTGGGAGATCTCAGTTTTCGGGCTAAATGTACGCGCAAGATTGCGGATTTACGCATAAAAGGGGTATCTATTATTTTGGTTTCTCATAGTTCTGGCTTAGTGTTAAACGTATGTGAGCAAGCAGTTTATTTGAGTCTAGGTAAAGTGAAGATGACGGGTCGGGCAGGCGACGTGGTTTCTTATTATGAAGGCGATTTATTTGGTTCAGGAGTTTCTATTCAACCAGGTATGATGATGGTTTCATCAGGCTCTCATCAAGTAGATTCACCTTTAAAGATGATCTATATTGCACTTAAGGATCGAGATGGTAATATATTAGATTATCCAGTAACGGGTCAGGAGGTAGTTTTAGCGATCGGCTGTGAAGCAACGCAATCCTTTGAAAATTGTATTGTTCCTTCCATTTGTTTTGAGGATTTGGCGGGTGGAGGTGTTTCTGATGATCCGACGATTCTAGCTTTTGCGCCGCATCACGAAGGCTTATTGCTCTCTCTTCCAGTGGGCAAGTCTGAAATCCAAGTAACCTTAAATCCGTTAGTTTTACGGTCAGGTAAATATGGAATTCGTATTTGGCTAAGTAAGTTACCATTGCCCAATGGTTTGTCAGTTTGTCATGATTTTAAGTTTGAGGTTAAACCACCAGCCTTTGATATGCCAAGAGAATCAAATATGTTCTATCAGCCGAGAGCGTGGAATGTAAGTATTTGAAAATTTTGCACTAAATTATAGAAACAAGAAAAACATAAAATGATTATAGTTATTATTAATAAATGTTCTGAAAGCCTATTATCTCAGTACTTAATTAATCTTTGTTTATCCACAGAAGAAATCAGGTTTATATCATGTACTTATGATGATGTGTTGCTCTGTCGAAGACTTTTTATATCTTCGGAGTTTATAGACTATCTTTTAACAGAAGACACTATAGAATACATTTTAGACACTGCAAAAAAAAATTCGACCAACTGGATACATTTTATAAGAAATATTTTTAATGAAGAACTTTTAACAAATGATATATATAATCAATTGAAAGAAACTCTTGAACTACACTGTTATGCTATTTTATGCGAAATACTGAGAAGTAATCAAATATCACACAAACTTTTAACAGATGTTGAAAGGATTATTTTTCTTGGGGATACTGATATAACTATAAAGACTGATTTTAACTTTTGGTCGGGTTTTCAGATTAACTACTCATTAATATCTTTGAGAGAATTAGCAGTCTTTTCTAACATTCCAGTTACTTATTATATTAATGACAAGATTGTAAATCGTTCTCTTTTAAAAGGAATAAAATATGTATTGAGAGCTTCATACAGCAAAGCAAAAAGAATAATCAAATCCAATCTGTCAAACTTGTCAAATATACTTAATTTCTGTACTCAAAGAAATAAACATGTAAAAGAGAACTTTTTTAAAGCTGACTCAGAGAACAATAAGAAAATTATTTTATATGCTCAGGACAGGCATATTTTTGATGTACTTCCCATCATAATTGAACTGCTATCAAGAAATTGGCAGACTCACTTGATTGTAGAATCATCAAACAACGGAATTATTGCTAAAATCAAAGAAATCACAGATCAGTTCGGAAGTAAATACTGGTCTTGGAATGAAATCAAACAAGAGGATTATTTACTAAAAAATATAGATAGTATTTTCAAAGAAGGGATTTCAAATAGGGATATTCAAGACAAGTTGACTGATGCAATCAATGATTCAATGTCATGTATTCATCCAGTTTCTGCCGCACTATTTCATGATTATGCTACTTGGTTGCTTAAATTTGGATTCAAGGAAGTAGTATCAAGATTAGTTAAAAATTCTTTTTTTCTTGAACAATATTCTCCAGATATATTTATATCCCCCGTTGATACATCTTATGCAGATATAAGTTGGATTTCATCTGCCAACAAACTTGGTATACAAACTTGTACTCCTTTACATGGCTCTATTTGGACTTCCAAAAAACAAGGTTTATACCCAACTCCTCTTTCTAAAAGACAATATGTATATGATAAATACAGTAAGGACTTTTATGTGGAGTCGCATGGATATAATCCAGATGATATTGTTTGTGTAGGCTATCCAAAATTTCAGGAAAGACTTAGTGATTTTAAAAAGACTCAGAGTCAATCATTCCAAATAAGAGAAAATTATTTTAGTAAGTATCCACAAATAAGAAATGGCTATAAGATATTAGTTCTTACTTCTTGTATAGATGGCTATAGCCAACTGTTTAATATTCCTATCTTTGAAATCTATGAATCAGTTATAAAAATTATCGACAGTCTATCTCAAAAATTGCAGATACCTTGTCATACTATTTTCAGAACTCATCCAGCATCCTCATTTAAAACTGAGCAGATTATCACTCAAGAATATGGTGTTATATTTGAGCAAAATATGTCTCTAGCTGAGTTAGCTAATATATGCAATTTAGTAATTTCTCAACCAACAACGGCATCTTTTGAGATGATGCTTTTTCGTAAACCTGTTTTGTTCTTGGGTTATACAATTAGTAATTTAATGAGAGGATATATAGCAAGCGACAACCTTACATCAGCATTCAACGAAAGTGATGCCATTGTATTGTTAGAACGACTATTAACAGACAACGTATTCTTACAGACAGTTCTAGAGAAACAAAACCATATTATCAGTGAGATGTATAGCACGAATCAAAATAGCTCAACGCAAATTGTTCTGGACTTAGAGCAATTAATACTAAATAAATCAGAATAGTTCATGAACGATATTTGTATATCTATAATCATTCCCACATATAACAGAGCAGATAAAATTTATTTAACGATTGATAGTTTCTTAAAACAAAACTACGATCCTAAGTCATGTCAGATTATTATCTGTAATAATAACTCTAAGGATTCTACAGAAAAGCTAATAAAACAATATGTAAACAATTATCCTGATCGCGTAATTTATCTTGAAGAGCCTCGACAAGGTGTTCATTATGCAAGGAACTCTGCTGCTAAAATGGCGACGGGCGATATATTGTACTTCACTGACGATGACATGATTGCTGATCCAAATTTGCTCAGTGAAATTGTCAAAGTGTTTGAATTTGACCCACAAGTAGCATCTGTAACAGGTAGAGTTCTTCCTAAATGGGAAATTGAACCTCCTCAATGGGTAACTCAACTTTGTTACAATGGATTACTTAGTCTGAATGATCCGCCTGAAGATTTTATTATTTCTAAAAATGATTGCAATGTTTTCAGTTGCCATCAAGCAATCCGAAGAGAAGTGTTCTTTCAAAGTGGGGGTTTTAATCCAGAAAATACCGCAGGAGAATGGATTGGCGACGGCGAAACAGGTTTAAACCTTAAAATTAAGGAACTTGGCTATAAATTTGGTTACAACGGCAAAAGTGTTATTTATCATATAATTCCTACCCAGCGAATGACACAAGCTTATCTTAACAAAAGATTAGGAAATCAAGGAAATTGTGATAGTTATACTGACTATAAAAAATATGTATATTCACCTTTTAAGCTTTGGGTTATAAATATTAAATTTTCTATAAAAGCTATTTTTCTCATCCCCAAAATACTGAAATCACTTATTTTGCGAAAATTAGACTGGCGTATAAAGTTTGGTTATACTTTTTATTATTTATATAGAATCAAATATAATATTAAGTTGATTACCCAAAGATCATGGCGTGAACTAGTCTTAAAAACTAATTGGATTGAAGAAGATGCTTAGAAAACTCCAACAAAAAATTAAAACAGTACTGAAACTACCCAATAAAATTTGGCTTATAGAAAGTAAGATACAGGAACTAGAAAGTAAATCTTCATCTCAAGAAGTTCAGACTTTGCTGAAACTTAAATATAGAGAGTATCTTAATTACAGTGCTGAACAACTGCCAAAATTTGATGAAGTAGGCTTTAAAGCTTATTCTCAATTTGAAGAAGATGGCATCTTACTTTATATATTCTCTCTGATCGGTACTGCCAATAAGAAAGTAGTTGAAATTTGTGCAGGTAATGGTCAAGAATGTATGGCGGCTAACCTGATTATTAATCATGGTTGGAGTGGATATCTATTTGATGGTTCAAAAGATAATGTCAAAGCTGGACAAGAATTTTTTTCTAAGCACAAACAAACTTTTTTAATGCCACCCACATTTAAACAAGCTTGGTTTACAGCCGAAAATGTAAATCAAGTACTGAAAGATACCGATGCTGTTGGCGAAATTGATTTACTGAGCTTAGATATTGATGGTATGGATTATTGGGTATGGAAATCCATTGAATGTATCCAACCCAGAGTCTGTATTTTTGAAACCCATAATGTAATCCCTTCGCATTTAGCACTTACAGCAAAGTATGATCCTAATTTTTACTATCTAAATCAACCTGTTGAGCAGCAAGACTATCGCAGTGCATCTCTATTAGCAACGGTTAAACTATGTCAAACAAAAGGGTATCGTCTCATTGGCTCTCATAGGCATGGATTTAATTGTTTCTTCATGAGAAATGATGTCGGTCAAAATTATTTTCCTGAAGTATCTGTCGAATCTTGCCACGACAATCCATATACTAAATTAGCGCAGAGCTTTCGATGGGAACAGGTCAAAAATTTAGATTGGCAGGAGGTCTAAATGATTGAAAATATTAATCACCAAGATCAACTACTGGCGGTAATTATCTCAAATAGATTTGACAAGCAAGGCATTCATTTCTTCACACCAAATGAACTATCCCAACAACTTGCCTATATGCACCATCCCGCAGGCAAAATTATTCAACCTCATGTGCATAACCCCGTACTTAGAGAAGTAACCTATACCCAAGAAGTCCTATTTATCAAAAAAGGCAAACTGCGAGTTGATTTCTATAATAACGATCAGCAATATCTAGAAAGTCGCATCCTCGAAGCAGGAGACGTAATTTTATTAGTTACAGGCGGACATGGCTTTGAAGTACTTGAAGAAATTGAAATGATCGAAGTCAAACAAGGTCCCTATGTTGGCGAACAAGACAAAACCAGATTTAAAGGCATATCATCCGATCAAGCAAGCATCAAAACCTAACAGCCTGATTGACTAGAAATAGCACTAGACTAAAAAATAGGATCATAATTTGGGGTTAAGAATATGTATCAAACCTTTCCACCGCGATCGCCTCGCGAAACCCTGCCCACAATGTACGACTTACCCAGTGAAGACCCAGAGGATCTTGGTTTGCCAGACGAATTTCATCTACTTCAACCCGAACTACTACGCCAAACCTTTCGCCCCCCCACCTACGAAGCCGACAACATTTTTACCGCTAGTGATCTCAATCTTTATTACGACCTGCGCCATCCTCAATGGTACAAACGTCCAGATTGGTTTGCAGCGCTAGGAGTACCTCGGTTTTATGATGGGCAAGAGCTACGCTTGAGTTATGTCGTCTGGCAAGAAGGAGTTCATCCCTTTGTTGCCATAGAATTATTATCCCCAAGCACAGAAAAAGAAGACCTTGGGCATACCTTACACGAAATCAGCCAGCCTCCTAATAAATGGACAGTTTATGAGCAGATTTTAAGGATTCCCTACTATTTTGTCTTTAACCGCTATACCGATGAATTACAAGCCTTTGGACTAGTCCGAGAAAGCTATCAGCCAATTTCAGTGCAAGGAAAGGGGGTCTGGTTAGAAAAAGCAAAATTGGGCTTAGGACTATGGCAAGGCAGTTACCAAGGTATTAATCGCCAATGGCTACGCTGGTACGATCTCAATTCTCAATGGATCTTGACACCCACAGAACAAGAAACTCAACTTGTCATCCAAGAAAGGCAACGTGCCGAGCAGGAAAAACAACGTGCCGAACAGGAAAAACAGCGTGCTGATTTAGCCGAAATAGAAATTATTAGGCTCAAACAACTTTTGGGGCAAGCAGGGCTGAATCCTAATAATTGATTTTTTGTTCAAGCTAAATTTTGCCTATAATTTGAAT
>Ga0316612_1000180_pt1 | contig 23700 bp, 14 predicted proteins | sample MIS2016226_MG_FD_207676 | JGI IMG/M metagenome (GOLD analysis project Ga0316612, IMG submission 207676) | Microbial mat bacterial communities from Middle Island sinkhole, Lake Huron, Michigan, United States - MIS.2016.226 | ecosystem: Environmental > Aquatic > Freshwater > Lake > Sediment... | reverse complement strand
ATTGCGGCGACGCAACCACAAGCAAGCGAGGGCTTTCACTCGTATACGAATCAAGCTCATACGAACCATAGATCGCCTGGAGTTGAAACCCTGCTCGCGCCAGCAAATGCTCTATCTCATAGCGATAGAACCAACGAATCGTAAAGCGACTAAGCTGGCGCGTGACATGCCCTTCAGCATCAAGCTCATCATAGAAATAGGTAAGAATGTTGGTCTGGGTTGCCAAATCGCTTTCGCTGGCGGTAAACTTCACAATCAGGCGCTCATTCAGCTTATATTGCCTATCCAAAATCATCCGATTATCCTCTTTGGCCAGAGCTACGGGATCAGGATTAAAGAGATCTAGCAACAATAGCCCTTCAGAAGTAAGAGATCGGTGCATGTTAGCCAAAGTTGCCAATTGATCAGCAATCTTTGTCAAGTGCATAAACGAGTTGAGAGCAATAAAGGCCAGCGCAAAGTGCTTTTGGGGTAAGGCAATCGTGCAAGCATCCCCATGAAGCAAGCTAATTTTATCATTAAGGTTAGCAGCAGCGATTTTGGGCCGTGCAATTTCAAGCATTGGCAAGGAAAGGTCAACACCCGTAAGCTGAAAACCTGCCTTGGCGAGGGGCAGCAATACCCGTCCTGTACCACACATCATTTCTAAGATTGGGCCACCCGTTCGCTGGGCCATCTCACGGTAAAGTGAAAGATCTTCGGTATGGCCCTTCAAATCGGCATCATAGAATTGAGCTAGATCATGATAAATGTTCATCGTGTAAAATGTTCTATTCCTGTGCTGGCACGGCTCTAACCACCAAGCGATGCGAATAAACCCCAATTGGCACACACGTTATTAAAGTTAATGTTTCTGTCGGTGTAGGATTCATCACCCAAATCTCATCTGGTGTAAGAGTATGCACTTCTTTAACGAGATAACGCCAGTTTTGGTCGCTTGCCGTTACAAAAATCTCATCTCCGATCTGCACTTCGGGCAAATGGTTGAAGATAATATCTTTATAACCGACATGGCCCGAAATAATGATATTGCCAACAGTATTTGGAAAAGCGCTCACGGGCCAATAATGAGCAGCGGTATAGCGCGGAACATCCCATTCTTTGTAGGAAAAACCTGTTTCAACCACCCCCGTATCCACGCCAATGCGCGGAATCCGCACGCGGGTGGGGCGAATATCATCCCAAGCCCATTTTGCTGAAATCACTGGCTGGCTGGCCCACTCTGGAATTTGAGCTTTCGCCAGATACTCGCGCCCTAAGTGCCCTAATAAAACTCTTTTTCCTCCAGGATTTTCAGGATGATATTCAAAGCGGGCCCGTTCAAAATATTGAACAGTATAAGATTTAGCTTCAGCAGAATTTTCTTCTGTGAATTCTGCTGAAATTGGATAGCCAAAAGTCGTTAAACCGCCATTTTCTTGCCAAAAACGCAGAAAAACCTCGTTGACAGAGTGACTAGATTCGGCAAAAAAGGTAAACCCAGGTTTCAGATTCTGTGCGGTTTGGGGCTGGAAAGGTAACTCCCTTTCGCGGCCCAGCGCAGCCCACCGCCCTAGATGCCCCCCTTCGACCCCTGGAAGCTGCGCGTGCCATTCCAATCTGGCCCGCTCAAAATATTGGACGGGCAACCCATTTTCGACAAAAACCTCCGTTAAGGGCAACCCAAAAATTGGTAGCCCACCTTGCTGCTCAAAAAACTCTCGGAAACTGTAGGCCAAAGTGTGGCCCGTTTCAGGAAATAAGAGCGGCATTCCTGCTTGCGTATTAGCACTGACCTGCGACTGCGGAGCCAAAAAAGCTCCCAAAAGGGTAACAAACACCAAAAGGCGATAAGGTTTCAAACTTGCCTCAACCTGGTTTTTCAAATAATTCACTCGCTCAGAATGCAATTGTAGCACGATCTGGCGCGGTTGCTGAATCACTGTGGTACACTAGACAGATATAGCCCCACCTGCTATCATGGAAGCGCCGGCTTTTGCGCCGCTCGCGGTTTGGTAAAAAAGGCAGTAGTCTTCTATGAGTCTGATTGAAATTAAAAATCTCACCAAAGTCTATCGCATGGGCAAAGTTGAGGTTTCAGCGCTTCGTGGAGTATCGCTTGCGATAGAGGAAGGCGAAATGGTTGCGATTATGGGGCCCAGCGGGAGCGGGAAAAGTACGCTAATGAATATCCTGGGTTGCCTTGATCAGCCTTCTGGTGGCCAATATATCCTTGACCGGGTAGATGTTGGGAAACTCAATGATAATCAATTAGCCAAAATCCGTAATCAAAAGATTGGTTTTGTTTTTCAACAATATATGTTGCTCCAGCGGACTTCTGCTTTACACAATGTTGAGTTACCTATGCTTTATGGCAATGGTTGGGGACGAGCAGCACGAGCGAAAAAAGCCCTTATTGCGGTGGGAATGGGCGAAAGAACCCATCACAAACCGAACGAATTGAGTGGGGGCCAACAGCAAAGAGTCGCCATTGCTCGCGCCTTAGTCAATAATCCGCGCATTATTTTGGCCGATGAACCAACGGGAGCTTTAGATACCAAAACGGGCGAAGAAATCATGGGCATTTTTCAGCGTCTTAATGCGGAACAAGGCATTACGGTCATTTTGGTGACTCATGAGCCAGATGTTGCTCAATGTGCTAAACGAGCTTTTCATGTGCGCGATGGCCTAATTGCTTCTGATGAATTGATAAAAGATCGGGTTTTAATTCATCTTCCTGAAGCGCAAAAGCAAGAAAAAGGAAAGAAGGTTTAATTTATGCGGATTTTAATTACTGGCTCAAGCGGTCAGATCGGAACGAATCTCGCTCTACGGCTCCTCGCTGAAAATCACACCGTTTTTGGCGTTGATTGGCGCTTAAATTCCTGGACAAATGCGTTTCCTACGCTTTTACAAGACTTATCAGCACCTTGCCGTGACTTTGTTGGCGGAATCGGGGGCGCAACTTATCCTCCGTGTGATTTGGTCGTCCATTTAGCTGCCAATGCGAAAGTTCATGCTTTAGTTGCCGAACCCCATCGCGCTTTAGCCAATGTAACAATGACTTTTAATGTGCTTGAATTCTGTCGAGCGCAAGGTTTACCAATCATTTTCTCCTCTTCCCGTGAGGTTTATGGCGATATTCAGCGCTATATCACCGATGAGCATCAAGCTAATTTCTTTTTTACCGAGAGTCCCTATTCGGCCAGTAAGATTTCAGGCGAGGCTTTTGTCTATTCCTATGCTCGTTGCTATGGTTTACGCTATATTGTCTTTCGCTTTTCCAATGTTTATGGCCGTTACGATAATGATATTGAGCGGATGGAACGTGTGATCCCACTCTTTATTAGTCGGATTAGTCAAGGTGAGCCAGTCACAATCTATGGGCGCGATAAAATTCTGGATTTTACCTACGTTGATGATTGTGTAAATGGGATAATTCGGGGGATAAAAGGCTTGTTGGCCGAAAAAGTGGCGAACCGAACGATCAATTTAGCCTATGGCCAAGGAAATAGTTTAGTTAAGATGACTGAATTAATCGGTGAAGCCCTGGGAATAACGCCCCAAACGAAGATTGAACCAGCGAAACTTGCGGGTGAAGTTACGCATTACGTGGCTGATATTGCTTTAGCACGCGAGCTTTTAGGCTATGAACCGCAGGTTCCACTGGCGGAAGGGCTTAAACGGGCCGTTGCTTGGTCGCTCGGCAAAGAAAATCTGTGAGCAATGAAGGATGAAGAGCTTTTGCAGCGCTCAATAGTGAATTTAGAGCCATTTGAAACAGCCCAAATCGTGACTTCGCCTTTGGCTGAAGAGGGATTTTTGTCTCAAATTTCGGCTGGCGAACAGCAAGATGCTCAAAGCCCTGAAGTAAACAATCAAACTTCTTCTACTCAAGGCATAACCCTTGAAACAACAAATTCACTCCTGCTAAATCTCTTTGATCTTGGGACAAGGCTTGCAAAGCTACTTGATTTTGATGAGTTTTTGAACCAGTTGCTCCCTAGTATTCTTGAAAAGATACCTTTCGCTCAAGGGGCATTGCTTTGGTTTTATGATCATAGTTTAGGAAAGTTATACGTCACTCGTTTACACGGCTTGGAACTAGATTCAGCGACTCACGAAATGCTCCAGGAATGCCACCTTAGTCCTGGTGAAGGTTTGGCCGGCCAAGCTTTTTTACAAAGTAAGCCTTTTTATCAAGAATCCCACGATGGGTATCCTTACAACACGAATAACACCTTTAGTCAACAAAATTTGCCTCTTTTCCAGCAATTAAACAAGCATCTGCCACCTTATTTGGCCATTCTTTGCCTGCGCCTAAATATGGGCCAAGAAACGTATGGGGTGCTTGAATTGTTTTGTGCAGGGGAAAAGGAAGTTTTAAGGCAGTTTCTTAAACCTCCTTTTTTACAAATGCTTCACTCTTTTAGCAATTTATTGGCTACAACCCTCAAGAATGCTCAAATTCACGAGCAATCTAAACAGCGTTGTCGGCGACTAGATGCTTTTGATGCCGTTGTAACTGCAATCAGTTGTGCTACAGACCTACATGATTTAATGCAGAGCGTGTTGGATGTTGTTTTAGGACTTTCCCAACCAGCGGTTGGCGCAATTTTTCTCTTTTCGCCTCTCCAAGCAAAACTAAATCTTGGGTTTCAGCGCGGTTTACCCCCGGATTATGCGGAGGCTTTACGCACGATTGCGGTCAACGTTGCGCCCTTTGAAGAGGTTGTGCGTTATGGGCAGCCAGTGCTGCGGGCCCTGCTCGAAAAGCGGGGTGAGGGAGCTTTGCTAAACGCTGGTCTACAAACCTGTGCTTATTTACCTTTGTTGGCGGGCGGTACAGTGGTAGGGGTTTTAGCTCTTTATGGCGATGAAAACCTGCATAAACAGATTGACGTTACGCATTTGATGCCTCTGGGGAATCAAGTTGGGTTTGCAATCGCTAATATCAGTCTTTACGAGGACAGTCAGCTGGAACGCCAGAAATTGAGTACGGTTATCCGCAGTATTGCCGAGGGAGTCGTACTTTGTGATAGTAACGGCCAGCTAATTCTCGCTAACGAAGCGGCCATGGAATTGTTAAACCTCAAAAGCATTCCTTACCATCAACCGTTAAGTGAAATGACGGATTTCTATGGCATCCGCGACTTAGATGGTTTACCCTTGCCAATTGAAAGGCTGCCAATGGCGCGGGCCCTTTCAGGCGAGGTTTTTCACGATTATCGCGTTTTGTTGCGCGGAACGAGCGGAAATGATCGGGTTATGAGTTTTAGTGGCGCACCAACCATCGCCGACAATGGCGAAATCGGGGGCGGAGTAGTGATTCTCCGAGATATTACCACCAACCAAAAGCTAGAGCGGGCGAAAGATGAGTTTTTAGCCGTGGCTGCTCACGAGTTGCGTAGCCCTTTAGCTGCTGTGCGGGGTTATTCTGATCTATTATTACGCCGCCAACAGCAACGGGAGCCAGAATCGCCTGATTTGCGAGGTTTAACGATTCTCTCGCAGCAAGTAGAACACATGCTACGGATGGTTGATAATCTGTTGGATGTCTCGCGGCTCGATTCGGGCCAGCTTGATCTCCAGCTTCAAGAGACTAATCTCGTGGCTTTAATTGCTCAAGTCTTGGATCAACAACAACCAATCGCTAAGAAGCGCGAGTTAAACCTCAAAAATAGCTTTGCTGAACTTTGGGTCGCTTGTGATTCGCTCCGAATTCGGCAAGTTTTGACGAATTTGGTGGGGAATGCAATCAAATATAGCCCGCCCGAAGCGCAAATTATGGTGCGTCTAACCATTACGGAAAACTTTGAAACGGAACCCGAAGTCGTTATCGCTGTCACCGATAAAGGAAATGGAATTCCCATTGAACAGCAAGGACGCTTGTTTGAACGCTATTATCGAGCGGGAAATCGGCGCAAAGCTGAGGGCTTAGGGCTGGGCCTCTATCTTAGTCGGCATTTTGTCCAGATGCACGGGGGCCGAATTTGGATTGAGAGCAGTGAGGGCCAGGGAAGCACTTTCTACTTTACGCTCCCGATGGTCAGGTAGGGAACAAAGGATTTACTATGTTTGCTATTCGAGTTGAAAACTTACGCTGCTTAGAAGATACAGGTTTTATTGAAATAAAGCCTATAACTCTGCTCCTTGGCAAGAATAGCTCTGGCAAAAGTAGCTTTCTGCGCTTATTTCCCCTTTTGCGCCAGAGCTTTGAGTCGGCGGCAAGGATTGAGGGACCTATCCTTTGGTATGGCAATTTAGTTGACTTTGGAAGTTTTCGGGAGGCACTTAATAAAAACGATAATAGTCAGGAAATAGTGCTTCATTTCCGTTTCCATCTCAGCTCATCAAAAGCTTTACCTCCAAGATTTTTGTCTCCAAGATTTTTACCTCGTGGATATGAACTAAAAGTATTGGAAGATTTAGAAATCACACTGAAAGTAGTAATAGTAGAAAATGAAAAGAGTGGAATATTATACACCAAAGATCTTTCGCTAACTTTTGCAGGACATACGGTAGATGTATCTGTTGACTATGAAGGTAAGGTAACAAAGTTTTTCGTCAACTCACATGAAATTCCTTCCAATGGTTTATGTGCTATTAAACAACAAAAATTGATACCTGAGTTATCCGACGACAAAGAAATGGGAAAGGAGAATTTTCCTTTTTTCATACGAATACTTAATCTGCTTTTTTTAGATGATTTGTGTTCAAAGATAAAAAAACAAGCCCACTATAAAACAAAAGATAATACTATTCTCTCATTAGCTATGAGTTTTGGGATTGGATCGACAGATGCCATGCTGCGCGATATGCAAAGCAATTCTGATTTGGAGACCTGGAAAAAGAAGTCCTCAACTTGGACACTCGATAACGAGGATTTCAAAATCATAAGAGACCTTACATTGGCTTTCAGGTCAGATGTCCTTTTCTCGCTCTGTAATGATTATATCTCATATCTTGCAAGGAGAAGCAGTTATATTGCTCCTTTACGGGCTACAGCCGAACGATACTATCGAATACGGAACCTTGTGGTGGATGAAGTGGATTTTCAAGGGGAGAACTTGTCCATGCTTTTACTAAATCTTTCAATAATAGATAAGAGGAGATTTAGTGATTTTTGCAAATGGACAGAAAAACATTTTGATTTCACGATTGTAGTTAAAGGAGAAGGAGAAGGAGAGCAAGTATCTCTAAGAATAAAAGAAGTAGGCTCCAGAGATTTTAATTTAGCTGATAGCGGTTTCGGCTTTTCCCAGGTATTGCCAATTCTTACACAACTCTGGTTACTTAGTAGCAAGTCAAAAAGTGGAAGATTTGAAACTTCTGACATGTCGTTTGCAATCTTTGCAATAGAACAACCTGAATTGCACCTTCACCCTGCCTTGCAGGCAAAGTTGGCCGATGCTTTCTTGGCTGCGATTGAAGCAGCGAAGGAGATTGGAATTAACCTTTGCCTCATCATTGAAACACATAGTGAAACAATGGTGAATCGGTTTGGGCATCGAATTGCTAACAAAGAGATGAATCATAAGGATATTAACGTTGTCTTGTTTGACAAAGAGCGGGCTGATGATTCCGCAGAGGTGCGAGTTGTGGGGTATGACGAGGATGGGTTTCTTGAGGATTGGCCTATTGGTTTCCTTAGCCCAGAAATGATTTAAGAAAATATGCTCTTCTTTATAGATGAATCCCTAGCAAATGCTTTAGATAGCGAAAATCCTGAAGCTAAGGCCTCTAAAAATGCAATTAAGCTTATAGCTCACTCCTACCGAGAGGGAAACCACCTAATTTATGCTAAAAGAGAAACCTTGAAAAAGATTATAAATTCTATCTCTGATAGAGAAGATATTGGTGTTTACAGGAAAATACTAGAGAATCTACCTCAAATGAAACGTTATCCTGATTTATTCATAAGATACATAAAGGTTGTCGCAGATAGCAATGTACTCGAAATAGAAGACGGTAATGGAAAACAAAAGATCATTAAGATTTCAGCTAGTTATGTGAAAATGTTGCTTGTAAGTAAAACAGAACTTCTTGGGGAAAATCGAACAGATACTCTACTCTATGAAATTATTGCTAAAGTTTATCTCTACTGGCACAGGAAAGAATTTAAAATTCCAATCAAACTTTTATGCGAAGTTCGAGGTGGTGGAGGAAGTACGATAGCTATAGAATATGGAGCTATCCAGAAAGCTAGAGCGCGACTCTGTTTGTGCATTGCTGATAGTGACCGCGAATTTCCTGATGATAAATATAAAAAAGGTGGTACAGCAAAAAAATTGATAGATATAGACGATAAACTTGAGCCTTTGTGTGAAATCCTTATCTTAGATGTAAGGGAAATAGAAAATCTCATTCCAATTTCTATCTATAGAGAAGTAGTACAAGATGAAAATCAAAAAAAGACCATAACTATTTTGGAGAAGCTGGAGTCCTCTAATCCTTCTACTATCCGAAATGCCAGGAAGTATTTAGACATCAAAAAGGGGCTTAAACTTTGGAGGTTACTTCCCAACCCCCCTTCTAATCTTGGCAAACAACTCCCTTCTAAAGAGTTCCTAGCTTATTGGGAACCTGTATTAGGTGCATTGGGAATTCAGTTTGTTGTTTGTACTCTTACTAGCAAAGAGCAATGTAATGAAGCAATTAATAAAGATAAGGATAAGTGCCAATGTATCGCCATAAATGGATTGGGGGAAGGAATTTTAAAGGGAGAAAAGGGAGCAATTGTTGTCTTGGAAGGAAAAATAGAAAGGAAAGAACCCGTCGAGGTTTGTGAATCATTGAAAAAAGATTGGGAAACAATTGGCGAAATGATTATTTCTTGGTGTTGTGGCTCACCCCATATAAGCACTTGAAATCTACTTGTATAACCAAAATAAGTCTAATTTAAGGAATTTCATGCACTTCAAAGAGTATCTTGCCAACCTTCCAGCCTATAAACCTGCGAAGCTTATCGCGCAACCGACGCAAAGTATCACCAAATTCTCCTCAAATGAGAATGCTTTGGGGCCTTCGCCCAAAGCCCTCGCTGCCATCCAAGCCGCCTTGCCCAACATCCACCGTTACCCTGATTCAGCAGTTTTGAGTTTGCGCCAGAAATTAGCTGACCATGCTGACCTTTCTCCCGAAGCCGTGATCTGTAGCAATGGTTCGGACGAAATGATTTTGCTGCTTTGTTATGCCTTCCTCCGCGAAGGGGATGAAGCGGTGATGACGGAGGGAACCTTTATCAGCTACTTCCTGCGAACTTTGGCCACGGGGGGGAAAGCTATTCGGCTACCGCTCCACGATTTTACCCATAACCTTGCGGCAATGGTGGCAGCCATCACGCCCCGCACGCGCCTTCTCTTCATCTGCAATCCCAACAATCCCACAGGAACGATGAATACGGCGGCTGAAATGCAAGAGGTTTTGGCTAAAGTACCTTCTGACGTGCTTATTGTGATAGATGAGGCTTATAAGGAGTTTGTTTCCCATCCCGCTTATCCTGACCTTCTCCCCGAAGTACGCAAGGGGCGACAAAATCTAGTTCTCATGCGTACCTTTGCCAAAATTCACGGGTTAGCGGGCCTGCGCTTAGGCTATGCTTATGGGCATCCCACGGTGATAGACTACCTTAATCGGGCCCGCCCCGTCTTCAATGTTAATTCCCTCGCGCAAGTGGCGGGGATTGCAGCTTTAGAGGATGAGGAACATGTAGCCCGTAGTCGCGCTCACACCGAGGCCAGTCGTACTTTCTTTATGCGGGAGCTTGCGAACCTTGGTCTGCAACCTATCCCCAGCCAAACGAACTTTCTGGCCTTTGAAGTCGGCGACGATGCGGCAGTAACGGATGGTTTATTTGCTAAAGGTTTCACCATTACCCCCCTAAGTGGGTGGGGTTTGCCAGGGTACATTCGCATTTCCTTTGGCACAATGGCCCAAAATGAGCAATTTATGTTGGCCTTAGAGAGCGTTTTGGCCACCGTAGGGCAGAAATGAGAGAAGGTCTTGGCTAATCCTGAACGGTTGCGAGCTTACTTAACCTACTTTGAACGGCTTGCGCTCCAGCCTTTCAACCGTTGGGAAGGGTTTTCCCTCCAACGCCTTGAAACCCGCAGCTTTGGTTTACGGGCCCAATTGGCCTTCCCTTGCTACGCCTTGGGTGCAATTGCCCTTCACCCCACAACTTCTCCTGCCGAGCGAGAACGTTGCCTTAAAGCTATGGCCGCCCTGATCGACAGGATGTTGCAGCGAAGGGTTTGGGCTTATTGGGCTATTTCCGCTGAAGTACGGCAAAATGTCGTTAATCCCATTGCAAGAGGGAATGGGGAATTTAGCGGGCATCTGGCAATGATGCTTGGGATGTATGAGATCGTGGGGGGCGACAACCGTTATGATACTGAACCTTTCCAACTTCTCTGGTCGCATAACTCCTTTGACCGCTTCTCCTTTACCCATACTTCTCTTGTGAATACGCTTTGGGAACAAGCGAAAACAAGTAAGCAACTTGCTGTCCTTTGCAAACCTTGTCAAGTACGGGCCAGCCAGATGAATCATATCCTCTGGGCCTTTGCGCTCCACGATGCCCTTCATGGCAGTGAGTATGCGGCGGGGAATGAAGCATGGTTTAATTTCCTCCAGCGACGGTTAGCTTTATGGGGGCCGAATTTCCCAGGAAGGGGAACATTGAACGCTCTCTATTGGCCATGCCTTAATCTTACCCCTTCCCTCAGTCTAAATTTTGAAGATGCTTGGGCCTTAGCTTTCCTGGCCCAATTGCAGCCCGACCTTACGCGAGACCTTGCCCAGCGTTTCTTCTCCCAGATTCGCCACCTTAAAGAAGAGAAGCTTGGCGACCCCTTGTTTGCTATCCCCCAAGCTTACCTTCCCTCCTTACCCTTCTGGCAGAAGTTGGAAATAGCAGAGGAAGCAGTAACAACGGGGTTTGCCTATCTTCTCGCGGTAGAGTTAGGGGAAGAGATGCTTGCTTCATTTCTCTTGTCCTACGCTGATCAACAACTTCAGCCAATTGAGCAGCAGGTTGTTGGTGAAGGGGAACGTTTTTACAATCGCAGCCTAGCTCCACCCTTTGCAACCGCTCTCTATGCTTTAGGGGAAGCGGGAGGCTTGAAACGTATCGCAGAAAGGATGCAATTGAAGGTGACGGAAAGTACCAACCAAAGGGCTACGGTAGCAGAAGCCCGGATGCCTCTTTTCAGAGCCATCCGGGCCTCTGAAACCCCCTCACGGAGTCCACGGCTTTAGCCGTGACCCACCAGCTAAAGCTGTGGCCTCCGCGGGAAAATAAATTGGGTTTCAGAGTAGAAAAGGCCGAAGAAGTTTATCATCGTGAAAGGTAGAAATTTATGCAATCTGTTATTGCTTTGGAAGGGAAGAAGGGGCTGGTAGTTGGGATTGCGAATAACCAAAGTATTGCTTATGGGTGTGCAAAGGCTTTCTATCAAGCAGGAGCGGATTTAGCGCTTACATACTTGAATGCTAAAGCTGAACCTTACGTCCGCCCTTTAGCTGAAGAATTGGCTAGTCCGATCATCCTTCCCTGTGATGTACGGGAGCAAGGTCAGCTTGAAGCTCTCTTTGAAACGATTACGAAGAAGTGGGGGCGGCTCGATTTCCTCCTGCATTCCATTGCTTTCGCGCCCTTGCAAGACCTTCACGGGCGAGTGGTAGATTGTTCAGCAGAAGGGTTTGCCCTTGCAATGGACATCTCCTGTCATTCCTTCATTCGCATGGCAAAATTAGCTGAACCGCTGATGAAGGAGGGAGGGAGTTTGCTGACCCTTAGCTACTATGGGGGAGAAAAGGTCTTTCCAAACTACGGGATGATGGGCCCCGTCAAAGCTGCTTTAGAGAGTACTTCGCGCTACTTAGCTTCCGAGCTTGGCCCTCAAGGGATACGGGTAAACGTTCTTTCGCCAGGGCCGCTCAAAACTAGAGCAGCATCGGGCATCAAAGGTTTTGATGAGATGCTAGAAGAAGCCGCAAATTTTGCTCCCCTTCACCGCTTAGTCACCACTGAAGATGTGGGAGCTTTAGCTACGCTTCTGGTCAGCGATGCTTCTCGCAACCTCACAGGCAACACCTTCTTTGTGGATGCGGGCTATCACATTTTGGGGTAGTTAGCAGAAAGGGTTAGCTCCATTTCTTCAGCCCTTACAAGCTATCTTTTGGTTTCACTTGGGGGATGGCTCTCCTTTCCCCTCATTAGCTGCGTGCTACCTTTGGCTCCCGACAAGGGCTGGGGCGTAGCTCGCAGCTTTACTTTTTTCCTTGCAGGCTACTTCGCTTGGCTCCTTGCTGCATTGGGCTTAGGTTCCTTCTCCTTTTGGTTGGCGGGAGGAAGCATCGCGCTGGGCGGTTTGTTGAGTTGGGGAAATAGACCTTCTGATACTTTCCTTTGGCTGCGAGCAAATAAGTACCGTCTAGCAATGATTGAAGGGCTAGGAATCGCGCTCTACTTCTTTCTCCTTTGTTATCGGGGCTTCACGGCGGAAGGTCTTTCTGTCGAGAAGTATATGAATTTGGGAATTGTCAATAGTATCCTTCGTTCCCCTACTGTCCCTCCGACCAACATGTGGTTTGCAAGCGTTCCCCTCAACTACTATTACTTAGGGCACTGGACATTGGCCTTACTTAGTCGTTTAAGTAATTGTTCGACCTTTGACTTGCCAATTGTTGCTCCCGCCCTAATCACAGTAATCAGTTTGCAAGCCTGCTTGACTTTCCTTCAGACCTTACTTCCCCAGAAAGGTAGCTTTTTTTGGGGCTTCATAGGGGCCTATTTACTCTTGTTTTGTGGGCCACTCAATGATGCTTTGCTTGGTTTTTCGCATTGGCATGAGGAATGGCAAAAACCATTTACAACTTATGTCCCTTCTTTCCTCGCCGACCCCCTGCGGCCTTTGGGAAATCAGTTTGAAGTTCCTGCTACCGCTCTTCTTTGGGGAGAACTACACGCCCATTTCTTAGGTCTTCCCCTAACTCTGCTTTTCTTGACCTTGCTGGCCCAACGGGCCCTTACTTCTTCCCCGCTAACTTCCCCCTTCTGGATTGGCATTTGTGCAATCTTTCTAGGAAGTAGTTACGCGACTAATAGCTGGCAATATCCTCCCCTTATCTTTCTTACTTTGGTAAGCGGAGCTAAACTTTGGTGGCGCAGCCAAAAGGTGAAAGGTCTGCTTTGGGCAGGTGGCGAAGGAATCTTGCTCATCGGGGGAAGTTTGCTGACCATTGCACCTTTTCTCTTGACCTTTGAGACCTTTTCCTGGGCAACTTTGCCTAATTCTCCCTTCCAAACCCTACCTTCTTTCCTGGGAAAAATTTTCGCTTGGAGTCCCGTAGCAACAACCCTTCAAGCGTTCCTGCTCGCGCTCGGTCTTCCCTTCTGCCTTGCTGGGCTAACTTCCCTCACCTTCCTTAAACGTTGCGCTTGGCCTTGGCTTCTACCCGCGCTGCTGCTGGGAATCCTTAGTAGCTTCTATCGCCCGCTTGGTTTGCTCCTTTTGCCCTGTATTGCGCTAGGAAGCTGGCTTTTTTGGCATGAAGAAAGGAACGTTTCTTTTGGGGGCTTACTTCTGACCATTGGGGCCTTACTCCCAATCCTCTGTGATTACATCTTCATTCCCGACCAGCATGGGAGTCGTTCAAATACGATTTTCAAGTTCTACCTTCAAGCCTGGCTTTTTCTTTCCCTGGCGGCTATTATTCTAGCGGGCGAGACCTTCAATCGTTTCCCGCTTTACTCTTGGCGACGGATAAGCCTTATTCTGCTTTTCCTTCTGGGCTTAGGAAGTGGAAGTATCTATCCTTTGCTGCGCGGGAGGCAATGGATTAGGTTGCATGGAGATAGATGGTGGGGGCTTAATGCCCTGAAACCTCTGCAAACAGCTTATCCCGCTGAAGCAGCAGCGATTCTTTGGCTTCAGAAGCAGCCAGGAAGGGCGGGAATCTTAGAAGCTGCTGAGGGAGGAGGTTTAACCTTTGAAGGTCAAGAAGTTTTGCGAAGTTGGCGCATTTCTTCTCTGACAGGAAGAGCTACACCTTTAGGGCGGATGGCGGGCTATGTTGCGCTTTGGCAAAATTTTCCTAAGCATCCTGACCTTGCAGCCCGTGTTGCGGAGGATAAAGCTCTTCTGCGAGAGTTTGGAAGTACCAAGACCATTACCCCAATCCTCGCGCTAATGGCAAAGTATCAACTGGGCTATCTGGTTTGGGGAAGCTTAGAAAGGCAACAATGGGGGGAACAGAGCAGGGAAATCTTGGCTAAAAACCTCCCGCTTGTCTGGGCCCAGGGAAAGGTGCAACTCTATGGGAGACCTACGACTTTGAAGCACCCGCTAAGTTGGTTTTCTCCTTTAGCCTGGAGTGCGCCAGAAGTAGCTTCTGCTACCCATAAAAACTATCGTTGGTTGACCAAGCAACAGGGCCAAATCAATTTCTTTAGCGAAAAGCCGACCTTTGTCCGCTTTTCTTTTGAGCTTCTTGAAAGTGTTGCAAAGGGGCAAGTAGTTTTGGGGCAAGGAGATCGACCTTGGGTGACGTTCAATGTTGAACCGCAGCAGACCCAACGCCGTACCTTCTGGCTTGTTTTGGCTCCTGGTCTGACTTCTCTGAACTTACAAACTACCTTCCCTCCGCAGCAGGTTCATAACCGGACCCTGACCATCGCCGTGGCCGAATTACAATTGAAAAGGTAAGTTAAACTAGGAATGCAAGTTTAAGAAAGGAACGTTTCAAGTGGATAACGTAGAACAGCCTGATGGGCAAAAGACTCTCGGCTTCTTTGCCCAATTTGCCCTTTGGTCAAGCTTAGGAGTAGGTTTATTAGTTCTCAACGGAGGAGCTTTATTAGTCCCCGCTTTGAGCTTAGGGGAAGCTATCGGTGCGATCATCGTGGGAACCGTCATCGGAAGTATCCTCTTAGGCTTCGTAGCTTGGGTCGGAGCGCGGCAAGGGAAAGCAACCATGGCGCTTCTGCGCCCCGTTTTGGGCAATTGGGGCAGTACCGTCCCCAGTTTTTTCAACATCGTGCAACTGGTCGGTTGGGGGGCCTTTGAAATCCTTGTGATGGCCCAAGTTGCGGATACTTTGAGCCGCAGCTATTGGGGCTGGAGTAACCTTCTGGTTTGGAAGATTGGGTTTGCGCTCATCGTAACGCTAATGGCCGTTGGGGGGCCGTTGGTGATGGCACGCGAGTGGCTAGGGAAGTATGCGATCTGGGCCGTCTACGCTTCGACCCTTTGGATTACTTGGTACTTGCTTACCCACTATAACTTAGGGAAGTTGTTAGCCCGACCAGGCGAAGGGGGAATGTCCTTCTGGACCGCCGTAGATTTAGTGGTGGCGATGCCGATCTCTTGGCTCCCGTTGGTCGCGGATTATGCCCGTTTTAGCACCCGTCCCCGTCAAGCTTTTTGGGGAACATCGGTAGGGTTTGCCCTTACGAATGCTTGGTTCTTTACTTTAGGAGCCTTCTTTATTCTAGCGCACCCTACCAACAACATCCCAACCGCAATTCTGGCCCTCAGTGGGGGCGGGTTGGCCCTTCTCTTCATTCTGATTGACGAAACAGATAATGCTTTTGCGGACATCTACTCAGCGGCGGTTTCCCTCCACAATATTTGGGCAGCGTGGACCGAAAGAACCTTGGCCGCCCTGTTGGGCTTTGTCTGCTTTCTGGCGGCGGTAATCATCCCCCAAACCCAATATGAGACCTTCTTGCTCCTTATCGGGAGCTTCTTTGTCCCCTTGTTTGGGCTTTTGGCCGCCGACACCTTGCTTAGTTGGCAAAAGCAAACGCACCCTGAAGCCTCAAAAAATGTGGCTTGGGGTGCAGTTGGGGTTTGGCTCCTGGGGATAATTTCATACCAAGCGATTAGTCGTTGGTTGCCTGAAATAGGAGCTTCCCTCCCCAGTTTCTTGATCACCTTGGTCTTGCAATTAGGCAATCACTGGTTAGGGAAGCGGGTAAACTTTGCACCCCAGATCGCAAGCAACTAAAAGCTGCGCTCTGAGTTTACCAAAGGTTGTGAAAAGGGGAGAAGGATGGAACCTTTGCTTACAACTAATGCAACGGAAATTCAAGCTGGAAGATTGTGCCAGAGTTCGTCCAAGAAAGAGGCTCTAGGGGGCCAGTTTGCCAGCTTATCAAGTTGCCCTGGTCGTTGTAGGAAGCACTCGCCACCCCAACTTTTCCCCCAGCCCGTTGCACAATGGTCTGAATGGCATGAAGCCCAACGCCCGAATTTTTGCCCGTGCCGCGAGTGCTAAAATGCAACTCAAAGATTTTTTCCTGGTTTTTAGGTGGAATCCCCGTTCCCGTGTCGGCGAAGCGAATAGCCACCGCACCAGCTTTAAGGAGCGTGGTAACTTTGAGCGTGCCCCCACTAGCCGTCGCTTCCGAAGCGTTCTTGAGGATATTCATCAAAACCTGCTTGGTCTCCACGACAGAAAGCAATACATAAGGCAAGTTTGGGGTCAGATCAAGCGAAACTGTAAGTCGTGACAATTTATGTTGCAGCATATCAACGACTTGTTGGACTTCGTCATTCAGATTAACCTCTTCCGCAGGGAGACTTAGTCCTTGTAAAGCTAACATCAAGTTGCGGACAATTAGATAGCCGTAGAAGGCCAACCGTACAATTCGTTGGGCCGCAATTGGGTCAGCTACTTCAAAGGTGGTAAGCTGCTCGGCCCGACACATTAGGGTTTGCAGATTACTCCCTAGCTCTTGTACGTAGGGTAACAACAATTTCTGCGCTTGTTCGGCCACAAATTCGTCGGCAGAGTCGAGGGGCTTATCTAATTGAGCATCTAAAATCGTAACTTCTTGCTCCAGCCGCAAAACCTCGTCTTCCAGTTCGGTTAAGGTAAAGACGGGAATGGGAAGGCTCGGCTGGTTGCCCGGCACGTCCCAAAGCACTTGAAAAGAACTTTTGCGGCGACGACATTGCACCGTAATGCCTTGTTGCTGGAGCATGTGGGGCAGAAGCATTAAACTTTGATGCTTTAAGGCCGCTTGCGAAGGGTAGGTTGAATCTGTCGGCTGAATCGCTTCTAAGCGCTGCGTAACGCGCCCATCGTCCACGAACGTTAGAATATAGCGGTTGCCGTCGGGCGCGACGTGGGCCGTAAAGTGAAGGGTCTGGGCCCCATCATCGCGGGCGGCGAGGATAATCCGCAAACAAGCCACCAACAAAGGGCGCGGATCAAGGGTCACGAGTAAGGCTTCAGAACAATTTTGAACTTCTATCCTGAGGGGGATTTCCAACTGGTCGCGCAAGAGAAAAAGCTGTTCAATGACCCACTCGCTGATATTGATGGTTTGAGCTTGGGGAATTTGCCCCGACCCAAGCTGGACGATGCTATTTTGCCAAGCCGTACAGACCACGATGCGTTGCTTCAGCCAAGTTCGGAGCTGGTCTAAGGCTGGCGGAACGGTCTTTGGCGGCAGAACGAGCTGCTCAAGAGCGCGTTTCAGAGCGCCGAAGCCACTATTTAGATCATGCTGAACGACAGCGGTTAGCTGGTCGATCTCCGTTTGAAAGCGCCGTTCGCGGGAGCCATACCGACTTTTTAAGGCCCGTTGCGCCACATTATAGCGACTCAGCGCGTGGTCATAGCGGCGCTGGAGGGCTGACCGCTTAGGTTCAAGCATTAAAACCAAGGGCGGCGTGAGTCTGCGGTGACTGGAACTTTGACTCTGTTGCACCAGATTGCGAGCTACAGCTTCGATCAATTCAGCCGCGGTGGAGTAAGGCCCATGTGCCCAGCCAAAATGCAAAGTCAAAGTGGGGTTTTTTTGGGCCAGGGGATGTTGGGCAAAATGGGCCAGCATCTGCTTGAGACTAGCTTCAACTTGGGCGGTTGGGATAACCGCCAAGAGGTCGGCGATGCCAATGCGGGTGAGATTTTGGGCCGCAGGGAGAAGGAGGGCATCTTGCTCAAAGAACTTTTGGGCTTCTGCGGGGCTACTCTCAAAACTCACCGCCACGAGCGCTAAATCGGCATGAGGGGCAATCGCTTGGATCGCTTCGTAGGAAATATTTTGCATAATTTCAGTGCAACCCTAACCCTGAAATAAGGGAAAACCAAGTTTTTGGCGCAGGGTTCGGCCGAAGCTCGCCCCCCACGCCCCCACGACGACCCTCCGCTTTTCGGCGAGCGGAGAAGCCTTGCTGCTTCAGCAAGTTCAGCAACCGCCTGTTGCCGAGGGCTAAGACTTCCGAAGAAAGAGTCTGCTCCTTACCCTCGTTTGGCCTACCAAGCTCCTTTGGTATGGAAATATTGGCGCACGCGGCCTTCCAACTCTTCAAAATCAAAAGGTTTCGTGATATACTCGTTTACACCGGTTTTGATCGCTTCCCGCTCAGTGTCCGGCGTACCATACGCCGTTACCATAATGACATAGGTCTCCGAATTACGGGCCCTAAGGCTGCGTGTCAATTCAATCCCACCCATCCGGGGCATATTCATGTCGGTGATAATCAAATCACAAGTTTGGGCGGCCAGCTTATCCAGGGCCATTTGACCATCATCCGCTTCAATGACATTGTAGCCACTCCCGGTGAGCAAAAAACTATAGAGCCGGCGTATCGCTGCATCGTCTTCAACAATCATCACCGTAAGTAACATTGATTCTGCTACTTTCTAGGTTTTCAAAAGAAGGCTTTCTTCCAACCAATTTCTGCGCCTATCTCGCCCGTCGCCAAACCCAGCGGCCGACCCATGCGGACTGGCGTTGGGGGCTGATTACGCATCTTCGCTCATAGTACCACAAATCATATAGCTGACGCAAGAGAGCGAGGTTTGATTTGGGGGTTTTGGGCCGGCCCAGGGCTTTGGGGGCCCGTGGGGGCAAGTGCAAATCCCCCAGACTGGTTTCGGCAAGCTCAACCAACGCAAACGGCCCCTGAAGCTCTGCCGAAGGGCTAACCCCTTGATTTAAGGTAGCCAATGATGCTATACTAGATGGCCCAGGGAACCAAGATTGATCTCCTTGCGGGGCTTGGCAGCCCTGCAAGGAGGCAAAAGCTTAGATAAAAATTTCCCCAAGGCAAAATGCAGGAGGAAAAATGGCTAATTTGGAAGGTTTGTTCAAGCAACGCTTACAATATAAAATCATTACCCCTTTTTTATTTCTGACCCTGCTGGCCGTCGCCGTGAATTTCTTGGTTATTTTTATCAATTTTACCAGTTCGCATCAACTTCAATTTGATAATGATTTAGCCCAAGCGATGCGGACTACAAATGATCAGTTAATCAATCAAGAGCGGGTCAATTTATCGCTGTTGAGTGAAATTGTCTTTGCCGGTGAAAACAAGGAAGCCAAAGCTCCGCCCGTCGCTGAGGCGCTGGCGGCGGGCGATCAGGAAGGCTTGACCAAAGCGCTGAAGCCTTATTTCACCCATGGCAGCAAAAAGTCCTCCGCTGAATTAGACCGCTTGATCGCTTTTGACCGCCAGGGCTACACCGTCTTCGATTTTGAAAATAATAACTTCAACCCTGGGGGCCAGCCGAATCAGACCAGTCTTTCAAGTTCAGGTTATATTACCCATTCCGTCCTCGACCTTTCCCAACAATGGTTTGTGAAAGAACTCTTTAATAAAGCTGACAGCAAACCTGCGGGCACAAAAGAAACCTTTGAAGATAAAATCTCGGCTTTAGTGCAACAGCCTGGCCCAAAAGGGACTGATACGTATTATTTCTATACCCTTGCGCCCGTGCGAAAAAATGAGACGGTGGTCGGGGGCATCGTGGTCGCCTTACGGTTAGAACACCTTTTGAAGCGCATTCAGCTGCGGCCTGATGTCGTTGTGACGGTCTATGACCCGTTTGAAGGGAAGGCGCTTGAAAGCACGCTTATCCCACCCAATGGCCTTTCCGCCTTAGACATTGGCCCCTCGCGGCTGGAGCAACTCCAACGGATTAGCCCCGAAGACCCGAAGACCAAAAAACAAGCCCTCTTTGACACGCGGCGCAAAGGGGAGTTAGCCATCGAAGACCGCAGCTATCAATTTGCCTATACGCCTTTTGTGGTCAACAATAGCAAACGCTTGGGGATTATTTCCGTTGGTTTAGTTCATAATACTGTCGAGGGTTCTTGGACTAAAGTGCGAAGTCCCGTGATTTTTTTAGTGGTGGTGATGGTGCTGGCCATTGTCGGTTTGGGTTTCTTGGTCTCGCATAAAATCACGGCTCCCCTCAGCGACCTGGTTAGTACCACCAAAGCCGTCATGGATGGCAACTTCTGGCAGCGCAGCCAAGTTCAATCGGAAGATGAAATTGGGTTACTGGCCCGTTCCTTTAACCGTATGACCGAATATCTGGTGGAACTCTTCCGCCGCATTTCGAAGGAATCAAGTGAGCGCCTAGCGATTTTTGAGAGTATGGCGGATGGAATCGTGATCTGCGATGAATTCGGCAATCTGCGAAATCTCAATCCGGCGGGGCGCAAAATCTTTGGCTGGGCTGCAACCACACCCCTCCCCCCGACCTTTAGCGATTTGCCCCTTGTCCCTTTAGAAGGCCAAGCCTTTGGGTTTGCGGATCAAGCTTCCCCCAACCTCTATTCTGTGGGCGAATATATCGTGCGGATTTCCCAATCCCCGATTATTTCCCGCGACCATGGGCACGAAGTGCATATTGGGGAAGTCTATATTTTGCAAGATCTGACGACGGAAGTGCAAGTTGATCGGGCTAAAACCAGTTTTATTGCCACGATTTCGCATGAATTGCGGACCCCCCTCACCACGTTGCGCGGCAATGCCGATATGCTTTTGCATGGCCTGGCGGGGCCGCTCAAAGATGAGCAACGAACCATGGTTGAAACGATTGGCCAGCAAACCACCAATATGACCAATTTGATCACCAATATGATTGTCCTTGCGGGGCTGGATGCGGGTTCGCTCACGATTGTGACTGCCCCTCTGCCGCTCAAACGCTCGCTGGAAGAAACGGCGTGGCCCCTTCGCAAAGCCATTAGTGCCAAGGGCCTGGCGCTCAACTTTGAGCTTCCCGACGAAATGCCGCTGGTTTTGGCGGATCGGATTCAGTTGCGAACGATTATGCAGCAACTCCTCACCAATGCGCGGGTTTATACCGACCAAGGCAGCATTACCATTCGGGCAAAACCTGCACAAGGGTTTGTGCAGATTGATGTAATTGATACGGGATGTGGGATCGAGCCCGAACTCATCCCCAAAGTTTTTGAGCGGTTTGTGCGGGGCGAAGGTTCTAATGACCGCCCAGATCGCGGCATCGGGCTTGGGCTGACGATTGTCAAACAATTGGTAGAGCGCCAAGGGGGCCAGGTTTGGGTAACGAGTAGCCCTGGGCAAGGTAGTACCTTTAGTTTTACATTAAGGTGTGAAGAAAATGAAAAGCAAGACCCCGACCAAAGCAAACAAATTGCCTCCGCTGCCTAACCTACCGCCCTTGGTTTGGTTGACCATCGGGTCGATTATCTGTTACATTTGGGGCATTCAGTTGCTTGCGGAATTCACGCTGAATTTGCTTTCCCCCCGGGCCGCTGCCTACCCTGATAGTCTGCGCGGCATCGGCGTGGTTGACTATAGCCGCTGGGAAAGTGGCCCGATGTTGCCTGCGCTGGCCCCTAAAGCTGCCGAAGCGCTAGAATATAATCCCCCAACGCCGGACCCCAACCGCAATCCGTTCCTTGATGATAAGCTTGAGTGGGCAAACTCTCTACCCGTCACGCGCCCCATTGCGGTCATTTTGCCCCCGCGCTCCGCTACCCACGTTGTGGCCCATCTTTTGCCCACCCTGACCCCTTCCCTGGCTCCCGCTTCGACAACAGGCAACCAAAGTGGGCTGAAGACAACCGCAGAAGCGCGAAAACAGGCTGAAGAGCAGGCTTCCCAAGCGGGCCCTTCCGCGACCCCTTCGCCCGAAGTCTTGGCCTTTGCACCCTCGCCTCCGCCTCTTCCCAGTTCGGTTCCCACCTTAACCCCAAAAAAGGATCCTCCTGCGCCTGTTGGGCCCACTGCGCCCCCAATCCAAACCACAGCACCCAAGGTGCAGACCGTGCTTGTCACGGTTGTTGTGACCCCCAAGCCCGAAGTGAAAGCGACTTCCAAACCGCAGCCGACCCTTACGCCCAAAGTGGTTCCGACCACCCCAGGCAAAGCCACCGCCACTGCCAAACCTAACCTCACGGCCACAACAACCCGCAGTGCTACCTCGACGGCTAAACCCTCGGCGACGCAGGCTCCCGCAAACACGCCGGCCCTCACCGCGACTCCTGGGCCCAGTAATACGCCAACCCTGACCCGCACCCCCACCAATACCCCAGCGAATTCGGCCACGCCCACCGCCACCGCCACCGCGACCCCAACTTCTACCCCGTCGGCTTCGCCTTCGGCTACAGCTTCGCCCAGCGCCGAACCATCCGCTTCGCCGAACCCTTCGGCGACTAGGGAGCCGACCCCTTCTTTCACCCCGACCTCAATCGCGTTTGACCTGAATCCCGTTTGCACCGATGGCGAATTGGTTGAGACGGGCAAACGCTTGGGAGCCATTTGCAATGATGGGACGACTTCCCTGGCGACGGGCAATAGTGCTTGTGCCAGTAATTATGGTGTTTCCACTTGGATCCTTGAAAAGGTCTGCGTGCAAGCGCAACCTACCGAAACTCCCCCGCTCCCCGAAACCCCGGTTACGCCTTCCCCGACCAGTAAGCCGAGCCTTTTGCCTGCGCTTGGGCCAACGCTTTCGCCAACACCTTTGCCAACCATTGTAGTTGCCAGCGAGCCAACACCTTTGCCAACCGTTGCGCCAACACCTTTGCCAACCGTTGCGCCAACACCTTTGCCAACCGTTGCGCCAACACCTTTGCCAACCGTTGCGCCAACACCTTTGCCAACCGTTGCGCCAACACCTTTGCCAACTGTTGTGGCTGCTGTTGAACCAATGCCCACAACTCAGCCGCAACCAACTAACACGCCGGTCCCGCCAACTGCGACTAACACCCCAACTGATACGCCAACTGCGACTAACACCCCAACTAAGACCCCTACCGCGACTAAGACCCCTACCGCGATTCCGAGTCCCGTTTGCAGCACAGGAGAGGTATTGTTTGATACAGGGAACCATTTGGGGGCAGTTTGTAATGATGGGTATAATTCCAGGGCTAGGGGCAGTGGGGCATGTTCTAATCATGGTGGCGTTTCCTATTGGATTACCGAAAAGATTTGCGCGACCCTAACGCCAACTAATACCCCAACATCCATCCCGATTGACTCCCTTGCGGTGAAGCTGCAAGTGCCTGAAGTAGTTATTTCGGGGACAAATAATTTGACCTACACAATTGAAGGAGTGACCAATTCAGACAAAAAGAGGTTTAGCTACAAAATTGTAGTGCCAAATGCCAGTAATTGGACCGTTAAAGATATAAAAATCAGTACGCTATCCCTAGGTCTTACAAATACCAATGTTTCTGTGGGGCCACTACCAGTAAAATTTGATTGCACAGTCCAGGATGATTATGTGAGTTGTACTATTGACTCCATTTTGCAACATGACACTCGCACCATCATCATTTCGGGAGAGCCTAACTTTACTCAAACCACGCGACTGGTTTATACTACAACTGTGAGTGCCCCAGGTGCTGTAACGAAAAAGCTACAAGCAACAACCTACTTTGTCAAGCCCACGGATAACCTCATTAAAAATGGGGGGTTTGAA
>Ga0316612_1000179_pt1 | contig 24040 bp, 23 predicted proteins | sample MIS2016226_MG_FD_207676 | JGI IMG/M metagenome (GOLD analysis project Ga0316612, IMG submission 207676) | Microbial mat bacterial communities from Middle Island sinkhole, Lake Huron, Michigan, United States - MIS.2016.226 | ecosystem: Environmental > Aquatic > Freshwater > Lake > Sediment... | reverse complement strand
ATTTTTCTCTTTTTTCAGTTCTAATATTCGTTCTTTGAGATTTTTCATTCGATAATTAATTTTGGTAATCTTGCTTTTTTGGACATTATTTTTACAAAGATACACTTATTTAAAAAACAATAAACCCTAACTGAATAAGGTATTTTTAGCTTAGTCTATGATTTATACGTATTTTCATCCCAAAGGAATTATAAAGTATTTAAACTTATGATAATTATCAGTTATTGTATAAATTGCTTATGCGACCTTTGCATCTTATTCCATTAATAAACAATTTAAGAACAAGATGACAAACAAACAGTTACATACTTTTCATATCCCAGTGATGGGATTGGCTTTCACAATTGATAGTCCAATTCGTGTTGCAAAGTACGGAATTTCTTCGGTTATTGCACTTGCCGATGATGAGCTTATTGAAAAAATGAGAGCTTTTTACAGCGAAAAATTTGATGTTCCTTATCAAGAAATAACAAAAAAATTTCACGATTATCGTGCCAAAAGAATTACTTCTTATTTGAATTTAGTTGATAAAATTGTAAAAGATAAATTCGAAAATTTCAAAACAGAATTATCAGAAAGCAAACTTGCATTAGAAAATTACATTGCTATGTTGCCCAACAAATCCGAAATAAAACAAGGATTAGAACATTTATTAGAAGACGGAATGGCTTGGAAAGAAAATGTCAAAAAGTATATCGAAGAAAACCTTTATTCAGGGGATATCGATGTGAATATTATGACAAAACTAGACAAAGACAATTTTGTTGACGGCGAACAATTGCCAGTTGAATTCAATGACGCTCACGCAGCCCTTCGTGGGTTTGCCAATAGTAATTTGACTTCTTCCATTGTCTTATCGGCGGGAATGAATCCTAGATTATTTGCTTATTTCGAAAATTTCCCTTGTTTCTTTCCAGATGAAAAAAATTATTTGGAAAAGAAAATTATTCTGAAAGTAAGCGATTACCGTTCGGCAATGATTCAAGGAAATTTCTTGGCCAAAAAAGGACTTTGGGTTTCGGAATACCGCATCGAATCTGGTTTGAATTGTGGTGGACACGCTTTTGCTACCGATGGTTTTTTATTGGGCCCCATTATGGAAGAATTCAAACATAAAAAAGAACAATTGGTTCAATCGGCTCACGATATTATGGTAAAAGCATTGGCGCAAAAGGGAATGCACATTCCTGAAACGCCATTAGATTTGAAAATTACCGTTCAAGGTGGTGTAGGAACTGCCGAAGAACACGATTTTATGTTGGAGTATTACAATGTAGATTCCGTGGGTTGGGGAACACCATTTTTATTGGTTCCAGAAGCTACTTCGGTTGATGCTGAGACTCGTGAATTATTGCGAAATGCCAAAGAAAAAGATTTGTATTTGAGTCATATTTCCCCTTTGGGAGTTCCTTTTAATACCGTGAGAGGCACCTCAAACGAAATGTTCAAACAACTCCGAATTGATAATGACAAAGCGGGAAGTTCTTGTCCGAAAAAGTTTTTGGCTTTAAGCAAAGAATTTGGTGCGGAAGGAATTTGTACTTCTTCTAAGAAATATCAGGACGTAAAATTGGATGAATTGAATGAAATAAAAGAAACTTTAACAGCGGAAGAATTCGATAAAATGAAATTTGATATTACCGAAAAAGCCTGTCTTTGTGTGGGTCTTGCCAATGCTGCTTTTATCGAAAACGACATCGAGATTAAAGGACAATCGCAAGGCGTAATTGTTTGTCCTGGACCGAATTTGGCTTATTTTGACAAGGAAGTTTCACTATCTGAAATGGTGCGACATATCTACGGCAATTTTAATGTGATGACAGATCCAAACAGACCTAATTTATTCATCAAAGAGTTGAAAATGTATATCGATTATTTGAAAAATGACATCAAATACATTTCGAGCGAAATCAATGCCTCGCAATTGAAGAAATTAAAAGCTTTTAAAAGTAATTTATTAGAAGGAATTGTCTTTTATCAAAACTTTTTTGCCAATACTCATTATTTCGAGAGTAGTATTAATGAAATTCAAAACCAATTAGAGTTTTACACCAAAGAATTGCTTGGAGTAGAAGTGCCAGAATTGGTGGTAGCATAAAACCTGAATTTGATTATGATTTAAATTTAATTGGTTGTTTTTCAGTTTCTTATTTTTTTTAATTCTCCTGCAAGGTCTTTTTCTGACCTTGTAGGTATTTATATGGAGAGAAATATACCTACAAGGTTTTATAAACCTTGCAGGATTTCGATTCTCATTATAAATTCAACATTATATCAAAAACGAATCCCCTGAATTAATATCAAAAACCAGTTCTTCGAGATAAGTATTTTCAAGCATTTTTGCAAGATTTTCTCGAATACTCTTGAACTTTTTATTAAGTGGACAAGGGCGTTCATCAGAGCAATGATTTATTCCTAAACCACAACTTTTAAAAACCGTTTCCCCATCAATTGCACTTACAATTTGAGCAAGATTAATTTTTTTGATGTTTTCTTTTGGGATTTCAAAACCGCCTCCAATTCCTTTAATTGAATGTACAATTTCTTTTTTTGCTAAAATTTGCAATATTTTAGCTGTGAAAGACCTTGGCGAATCAATATTTTCCGAGATGTCTTTTATGGTAGTTCTTTTGTTTTGGTAGGATTGTGAGGCTATAAAAATACAAGCTCGAATCGCGTATTCACAGGTTTTTGAAAACATACTTTTTTTTATTAAGTTAATCAATAGTGCCTATTCTCTTAAAATAATTTGGATGCTATTTGTTGATAATTTTTCGCAATCTATTTTATTGTTTGACCGTTTCAGTTTTGAAAGCGTTTCTACATCATTCCTGAAATATTGAATGTAATAATTACCAGAGTAATTTTTGTTTTCCAAAAACTGAATCATTTCTTTTAAATCCTCCTCTGTCAACAAATCAGAATGATAAGTAGTTCGAACCTCAAACGGAATTTCATTTTTTAGAATTAAGTCCAAAGTTTTTTCAAAATTACTGTAAAAATCAGATTGTGTAATGGCTTGAAATTTTGATTTTGGAGCTTTAAAATCTAAAGCAATGTAATCAATAAGATTTTGCTTAAGTAATTCTTGCATCACTTCAGACGAACTTCCATTGGTGTCAATTTTGACCAAAAAACCCATTTTTTTGACTTCGGCAATCAATGGAATATTTTTTTTATGAATTAAACATTCGCCTCCACTGAAAACAACAGCGTCTAATAAATTTTTTCTGCTGTGTAAAAAAGAAAGTATTTTTTCAAAAGAAAGCGTTCCTTTTCCGAGGACAATTTCGGGATTGTAGCAATACAAACAACGCATATTGCAACCTGCAAACCAAAGAATGCAGGCCGATTTATGTGGATAATCTAATAAGGTAAAAGGAGTTATACTGTAAATTGGTTTACTAACATTTTCCTTCTGTGAAATGAGTGCGTTGTTTGTGTTCACCTTTTTTACCAATATTAAAACTTTCTACGGGTCTGTGGTAGCCCATTACACGAGTGTAAACCAAACATTTGGTTCTCAAATGCTGATTTTCTTCTAAAATCGGGTTGGTTTTGGTTCCAGTTTTCATATTTCTTTTTATTAGTTTAAGATTGTTTAAGATTGTTTAAGACTGTTTAAGACTGTTTAAGACTGTTTAAGATTGTTTAATATCTATGATAGTCAAACAACTTTAAACCTTTAAACAACATTAAACTTTAAACCATTTTAAACCCTCTTCTTTTTCTATTAAAGCATCATCACATTTTGGACAGTATTCGTGTTCGCCATTCAAATAACCGTGAACGGGGCAAACGCTAAATACGGGCGTTACTGTGATGTAAGGCAATCTGAAATTCGATACTACTTTTTTCACAAACTGTTTGCAGGCTTCTGGTGAACTCATTCTTTCGCTCATATACAAGTGCAAAACCGTTCCGCCGGTATATTTGCATTGTAATTCATCTTGCAAAAGCAAAGCTTCAAATGGGTCTTCGGTGTAATCTGCGGGAATTTGGGAACTATTGGTATAATAAATATTTTCATCTTGTCCGGCTTGAACAATATTGGGAAAACGTTTTTTATCTTCCTTGGCAAAACGATAGGTAGTTCCTTCGGCTGGTGTGGCTTCAAGATTGTATAAATTGCCGGTTTCTTCTTGAAATTCTTTCATTCGACCCCGAATATGTTCTAAAATTTCGGAGGCAAAATCAATTCCTGTTGACGAAGTTACTGTGTCTTTTTGTGCTGTAAAATTGACAATCATTTCGTTGATTCCGTTCACACCAATAGTCGAAAAGTGATTTCTGAAATGTTGCAAATAGCGTTTAGTATAAGGATACAAACCTCGGTCGTACATTTCCTGAATGAATACCCGTTTTTTCTCCAAAGTCGATTTTGAAATGTATAATAATTTGTCCAATTGTTTGTACAGTTCTTCCTTGTTTCCTCTATATAAATAGCCCAATCGAGCCATATTGATAGTCACAACGCCAATACTTCCTGTCATTTCGGCACTTCCAAAAAGTCCATTTCCGCGTTTCAATAGTTCGCGCAAATCGAGTTGCAAACGGCAACACATACTTCGAACCGCATTGGGTTTATAAGCATTTTCGTTTTCTATTTTATTGCCGTTTTCGTCTAATTTGTATTGGCTTCCAATGAAATTTTGAAAATAAGAAGAACCTATTTTTGCTGTATTTTCGAAAAGTAAATCGGTATTTTCTCCATCCCAATCGAATTCTTCGGTGATATTTACCGTTGGAATTGGGAAAGTAAAAGGTTGTCCGTTGGCATCGCCTTCCGTCATTACGGTATAATAGGCTTTGTTGATGAGGTTCATTTCTTTTTGAAAATGCTCATAACGCAAATCGGTTACTTTCTCAACTCCTCTTTCTTTGGCTCTTGCCAAAAGTTCTTGATTGAAATTGTTTTCAAAAAAATGAAGATCATTTTTCGTTGGGATTTGGGTTTTCAAATCTTCGGGAACCATCCAATCTAGGGTGATATTGGTGAAAGGCGATTGTCCCCAACGTGCAGGAACATTCAAATTATAGACAAAACTACGAACGGCTTTCAACACATCGTCAAACGATAAATTATCCTTGAAAACATAAGGAGCTAAATAGGTGTCAAACGAACTGAACGCTTGAGCGCCGGCCCATTCGCTTTGCAAAATTCCAAGAAAATTGGCCATTTGTCCCAAAGCTTCCCTGAAATGCGATGGTGCTTTGCTTTCTACACGACCACGAACTCCGTTAAAGCCTTCGTTAAGCAAAACACGCAAACTCCAACCTGCACAATAGCCTGTCAAACAATCCAAATCGTGAATGTGGATGTCGCCGTTTCTATGAGCATACCCTTCTTCTTTGGTGTAAACTTTGTCCAACCAATAATTAGCAATGATTTTTCCAGCCACATTATTGACCAAACCAGCGTTAGAATAAGAAGTATTTGCATTGGCATTGATGCGCCAATCGGTTTGTTCTATATATTCGGCAATGGTTTGCGAGCTGTCAACATAAGTCGTATCTTCATTGATGCCTTCGACGTGTTCACGCTGCAATTTTCGGGTGTGGCGATACAACATAAAGGAACGCATTACCTCAAAATACTGTTTTTCAAAAAGACTTTTTTCGATTAAATCCTGAATTTCCTCGACAGCCCAAGTTTCTTTGGATTGCAATCCTTCAATAACACTTTCAAAAACACTTTCGTCAAATGCTGTGGTGGCACTTTTAAAACTTTTTGTGATGGCATCTTCAATTTTGAAACTTTCAAACGGTTTGTAATCTCCGTTCCTTTTGATAACGTACTTTTCCATAGTATTTAATGGTTTGATTTTGTGTTGTTTTATATTCTTTGGTTGAGAAAAAATAACTCCATTTTTCCGAGTATAATTCTAAAGATTTAAAGTATTATTTACTATGATTTTAATCATATTTTATTTTTTTTATCATTTTTTTATTAACAAAAGTTCATAAAAAAAGGAACTCATTTGAACTCCTTTTTTTATTTCTGATAAATCTAACAGGTTTTTTAAAAACCTGTTAGGTTTGTAGCAAATTATCCCACCAATTCCACCACTTTACTTTCTCCCACTAAACTCACTTTTACCAAGCCGTGTTTCGCCAATCCTTTCATAGCAGCATCCCATTTTTTGCCACTCAAATCCGATTTGATTTTCAATAAACCCAATTCCATATTGTTTTCATTGGTTTGCAAAAGCGCAATGATTAATTTTTCTTCGTCCAACAATTCAATTTGGATTTGTTTTTTCTCTGGTCGCATTTGTGGAAACAGCAATACTTCCTGAATCGAAGCATTATTGGTCAAATACATAATCAATCGGTCCATTCCAATTCCCATTCCTGAGGTTGGAGGCATTCCGTATTCCAAAGCTCTCAAGAAATCTTCGTCAATAGTTCCCGAGGCTTCATCATCGCCTTTTTCAGCCAATCGCATTTGATCTTCAAAACGCTCTCTTTGATCAATGGGATCATTCAATTCCGAATAAGCATTCGCCACTTCTTTTCCACAAACCATCAATTCAAAACGTTCGGTCAATTCGGAGTTGTCGCGATGCTGTTTGCACAAAGGCGACATTTCCTTTGGATAATCAGTGATAAATGTGGGCTGAATATAATTTCCTTCGCATTTGGCACCAAAAATTTCGTCTATCAATTTGCCTTTTCCCATTGTGGCATCCACATCAATTCCCATTCCTCTCGCCGCTTCAAATAATTCAGCTTCACTTTTGCCTGAAATATCAAAACCAGTAAAATGTTTGATAGAATCCGTCATCGTAACTCTGGCGTAAGGCGCTTTGAAATTGATTTGGTGTTCGCCAAAAGTCGCTTCACTCGTTCCGTTAACCGCAATGGCGCAATGCTCCAAAAGATCTTCGGCAAATTTCATCATCCAGTTGTAGTCTTTGTAGGCTACATATATTTCCATAGCAGTAAATTCGGGGTTGTGCGTTCGGTCCATTCCTTCGTTACGGAAGTTTTTCGAAAACTCATAAACCCCTTCAAAACCACCTACAATCAATCTTTTCAAATACAATTCGTTGGCAATTCTCATATACAACGGAATGTCCAATGAGTTGTGATGTGTGATAAAAGGACGAGCCGCAGCACCACCGGGAATAGGTTGCAAAACAGGAGTTTCTACTTCTAAATACCCTTTGTCATTGAAGAAATTACGCATCGCATTGAACATTTTTGTTCTCTTGATAAACGTTTCTTTCACGTGGTCGTTCACCGTCAAATCCACATAACGACGACGGTATCTTTGTTCTGGATCCGAAAAAGCATCGTGTGTTTTTCCTTCAGCATCTGTTTTTACAATTGGTAAAGGTTTCAGGGCTTTCGCCAAAACTGTTAAGCCATAAACGTGAACCGATATTTCGCCCACTTGAGTTTTGAAAACCGTACCACGAACCCCAATAAAATCACCAATATCCAACAGTTTTTTGAAAACCACATTGTACATTGTTTTCTCTTCATCATCCGAAATATCATCTCTCGAAACATAAATTTGAATGCGACCTTCGGCATCTTTCAACTCCGCAAACGAGGCCTTTCCCATAATTCTTTTTCCCATCAAACGACCAGCCAGAATCACTTCCTTGCCTTCAAATTTCTCGAAATCGGCGAGGATTTCGCTGGAATAAGCAGTGGTGATAAATTCGGCTGCAGGATAAGGTTCAATGCCTAAATTGCGTAATTCGGTGAGTGCTTCTCTACGAAGGATTTCTTGTTCGGATAATGCCATTCTGTTCTGATTTTAAGAGTGCAAAGATAACAAAAGATTGCAGATTTTAGATTTCAGATTTCAGAATTTTCAGGAGCAGAAATATTCGTTTTTTCAATCGGCAATGGTCCCGCTATTCGCTATATCTTTTTCTAAAGCTTCCAGTTCGCCACGGCGAACTGGAAGCTTTAGAAAAAGGATGCCGCTGCAAACGAAGTTCACTGAACTCCAATGAAAATAAAAGCTAAGTGAAGTAATCGCGGCTAAGCGACAACTTTTGTTTTTCATAAAACCTTTTTCAATACCGTTTCTTTAGAAATAAATCTGCTTCAAAAATAACCATATAAAATTCACACAAAATAATCTAACTTCGCTTCGAAAAATACTATAAAATTTATGAACTTCGATAGCTTGATTTCTTCAAAAATTAACAGGAACATAGTTGCGTGTTTTCTATTGCTACTAACGGTTGGTTGTCAGGTTACCGAAACACTTCACCTCAATCCTGACGGTAGTGGTAGTATAGAAGTGGTTGAATTAAGAGACGAAAACAGTTATATGCAATTGGTCAAAGAGGCCTATTCAAAAGAAGAAATCTTCAAAGACACTACATACATCGTCTCCGATTATTTTCAAAAATATTCAGAAACCTTCAACAGAACAGCTCCAGAAGACCAAGCAGTTTACAAGCAATATTCCAATGTAAAGGTGCATAGCAAGCAAAGTTCCTACGACAAAGAATTCAGAACTACGATTGCTCAAAATTTCCAAAAAGCTTCCGAGATTGCTGATCTTTATAAAACCGAGGATTATGCCGACAACATAAAAAATAATTATGCTTTATCTGCCGAGGAGCATTATTACAAAGTGCGTTATGATTACGATGGACATCATTTTAGTAGAATTGTAAAAATTACCGATTCAACACATCTCAAAAAACAAGTGGATAAAATACATCAATATAAAACCTATTACAAAGGATATAAACTCGTTCAGAATTTCCAATTGAAATACTATTTTCCTCGAAAAATAAAATCCGTTTCCAATCCTCTTGCCTCGATTAGTGCCGATCGAAAATCGCTATCCTTACAATTACTATTAACCGATTGTTTGCAAAATCCAGAAATCACTAATCTTGAGGTTGTTTTAGAATAGATTTTTCAACTTCAACATTCATAGTTCAAAAGTTTGTAACTTTCCAAAGCTTCCAGTTCGCCGCGGCGAACTGGAAGCTTTGGAAAAAGGATGTCACTAATTGCGGCTATGCGATGTCTTTTTGCTTTTCAGAAAACCTTATCCAAGTAGAAATAATAAATAAAATCAGTGAGAATCCGTTTTATCCGTGTCATCTGTGTGCAATTTCTTTTGAAAACATTGCCAAAAAAACTTCGTAACTTTGCAATTAAAATAGTGAACGAAAAAAGATTTCTTCGCTCCTCGCAATGACAATGAACAAAACCATCCAACTACAAGATTTAGGACTCAAAGATTATAAGGAAACTTGGGAATATCAAGAAAAATTATTCAAAGATGTTGTCGATTTGAAAATCAAGAATAGGAGAGAGGAACTCAATCTCGAGACACCTAATTATTTTCTTTTTGTTGAACATCCTCACGTTTATACTTTAGGGAAAAGCGGTGATTTAGAAAACCTTCTTTTATCCGAAAAACAACTCGAAGCCAAAGGCGCCACTTTCTACAAAATCAATCGTGGTGGCGATATTACTTATCACGGCCCAGGACAAATCGTGGGGTATCCTATTTTGGACTTGGAAAATTTCTTCACTGATATTCATCAATACTTGCGTTTTCTGGAGGAATCTATCATACTTACATTAAAGGAATACGGATTAGAATGTGGCAGAAGCGAAGGCGAAACTGGAGTTTGGCTCGGAGCGGGAACTCCTTTTGCCAGAAAAATTTGTGCGCTTGGCGTTCGGGCTTCTCGTTGGGTGACGATGCACGGTTTTGCATTAAACGTCAACGTTGATTTGGGTTATTTTGACAACATAATTCCTTGTGGGATTAGAGGTAAAGCAGTCACTTCTTTAAACGTAGAACTAGGTGTCGAAAAAGTGGATGAAGCCGAAGTGAAAGCAAAAATCCTGAAACATTTTTCTCAATTATTTGAAGCAGAGTTTGTGACTTTTTAATTGGTTACAGATGAAACGGATTTAAATGATTGTCACTGATTTTTTTGTATTTCTTGGTTTGTAATTCATTGTTCGTGCTGTGAACGCAACGAAACTCTAACTGTTGCGATGATTATTTTGTTTTTTTGTTTTTGTCCATTTCAAGTAAAAAATCTTCTATAATTTTTAAATTACAATGTTGAAATGTTATTCGAGCAGATGTGTCACCTCTAAATTTAGTTTTAGTTTTAGTTGCAAAAAGTAAATGCCCTTCATATTTCCCATCATTATTAAAGGAAAGAATATTCCATTCTTCAATATCATCTTCTTTTGTTTGGTCAATTACGAGGCCATATTTTTGATGCAAGTTGATGTCTAAAAAAGGAACAAAAATTTCCGTTATCTTGAATAATTTATCAGTTGTAACTTTTACTTGTCCTCTTGTATAAGGATATTTAGTTTTGTTTTTGTTCTTGTTGTATCTTTTATTTTGTGGATATAAGGAATGAATTATTTTTGTATTTTTATAAAGAATGAGATTTACTTTTTCAAAATTTTCACCATCAAAGGAATAATCGCCAACATATTTTTCAAATTTGTCCGCTTCAGTATGTTCATTTTTAATTACAAAATTCTCTAAAGAATATATTGAATCAGCTATTTTTATAAATTCAATTGGAGCGATATATTCGGGAAACTTACTTTGTGCTTGAAATTCTTTACCATTTGAATAAGGTTTTATAGACCAAAAATTGTGTCTTTCGTTAATGTGTTGATAGCCTGTATCACAATTTCCCTTAATTAAAATCAACCCTTTATCAGAAACTTCAACTACTTCTTTCCAATTCATTTTAGAACTAACTAATTTTCTTAATCCATAATATTGAAATACAGGATTGGATTTTGAATTTTCTTTAATGTTTTCAATATCGATTTGTGTTAGAATTTCCATTACAGGTCTTGCTTTTTGTTTAATGATCACATAACGTTCCCTTGCTACAAAAGGTTTAGGACTAAATTAAGGCCATTCTTCGGATTTGCCAAATCTCTCAAATATAAAACAAACTTCGCATTAAGCCTGTAGCCCAAATCCATTGTAGCTGTTGGTGGCTGGCTTTTTTATTTATTTCTGTCTAACCGCACGTGAATATTTTAATAACAAAGGAGCTATTGGTTGAAGCCGTTTGCCTGACCATTCAAAAAAAACATTGTCTGCACTTTTTGAAAATGCTTTCAAAGTATCGTTTAAAGGGACATTATGAAAGCTAAACTGAAAACCATTTATTTCTAACATTATTAGGTCTTTTTCAATATAAATTGGAGTTGAAAAGTTTTTTACGTTTATTCTTTCTGTAAGTATTTCAGACAAATATGTTTTAAAACTATACATATTTCTAAACAACTTGTTGTCTTTATCTAATTGATACTTGTCTTGTCTTTGTCTGCTTAAATATGCATTAATAAGATTTATGCAACAAAGCGAGTGAAAGAAGTCGGTTTCGTTCTTAGGAAGTATTTTCATTGTTCCAAAAGCTTCCATTAAATCAGATTTATGTATTTCGTATTCTTCTTTTTTGGGCTCATTTATTTCAGATAGCAGCTGTTGACTGTTTATATTTTCTGATAAATTGAGGTGATTTTGTAGAAACTGAATTTGTTTTTCATATTTTTTTCGAACTTCAGAGGAAACAATTTCCGAAAGTTCATAAATAGAAATTATCTCAGTTCCTTCATATTTATACCTATGATGTCTTGTATAAGTTGGATTGCAGTAAACTACGATTAGTTTGTGGCATTGATTTCCGTTGAAAAATGCTATTCTATGTGCCTTTTCTTCTGTAAATGAGTAACATACCCATAAGTCTCTCCCAACACTATAAATAGGAGTAAAGTGATTGATTTCTTTTCTTGGAAATTGTGGATGTTCAGGCGTTTCATTTATTCCTTCTCGTGTAAATTCAAATTCTTGATTGTGTTTACCGTTAGGGTATGCTTCTTCTACAATGTGCAGAATTAAAGTCCTCATTAAAAGTACAGAAATTGGAATTGATTTTTCGTTGTTGATTTTTTCAAAATTCCCCTTCATAAATCTAACAACATAATCCTTTGAAGGGTCTTCTTTCTTCGAAAAAATTGTTATGAATTCAAATTTTTGGCTGTAAACAATTTGGAAAGTTGTATTCCATTTTCTTTGTTTCCATTCTTGTGTCTTAGATTTAGGAAACGTAGAAATATCAAATAAGGTTCTATATCTTCCGTTATCTTGAAGTTCAATTTTTGTCACAGTTACGTAATACAAAATTCCGTTGGTATCTATCTTTTGTTCTTTATTTATGCAACTGATATCAAAATCAATAAGTTTAAAAATATTAAAAGGATATAGTTCTCTGCACCATATGTCGTTATGGTCTGGAGAATGGTTTTTAAGCCATTGGTGAAAATTTAGATCTTTAAGCTTCATCGTTTTTTTTAAGCTTGTCACCAACTTGAATTAGGCGAAATAAACCTTCGCGTATATTACAAAAATTGAATAGATTGGTAAAGGCCTATTTCGCTATATAGTTTAATCAAATATATTATTTTTTCTTTACAAATCATCAAAAGAACTTTTATAAAAAAAAACAATCTAAATCTCCAATTTCAACTGCTCGGGCAACAATCGAAAACTCATTCTATGGTATTTGGTAACGCCATATTTTCGGATAGCTTCCCGATGTTCTTTCGTTGGATAGCCCTTGTTTTGTTTCCAATTGTACATCGGGAATTCTTTGTGAATGGCGTTCATATATTCATCTCGATAGGTTTTTGCCAAAATCGATGCGGCAGCAATGCTCATATATTTCGAATCGCCTTTGATAATACTTTGGTTGGGAATTGATTTCAATAATTCAATTTCGGTTTTCGAAAATTGTTTTCCAAAAGTGGTTTTCAAACCCAATTTAGCATTCAATGCTCTGTTACCGTCCACAATAATGAATTCGGGAGTTGGGTTTAATTTCAAAATACATTCCTGCATAGCTTTCATCGAGGCATTCAAAATATTGATTTCGTCTATCTCTTTTGGGTGCAAATGCGTTACCGAAAATGATACAGCTACATGTTCAATAATAGGTCTCAGTCTTTCTCTAAGCTTTTCGGAAAGTTGTTTAGAATCGTTTAGTTGTTCTAATAGAAATTTTATAGCATCCGTTTTTTCTCCCTCTCTTTCGAAGAGTCCCGAGGCTTCGGGAGGGGAGAGGATAACAGCAGCTGCCGTCACTGGTCCAGCTAGGCAGCCACGGCCAGCTTCATCAGTGCCAGTTTCGAGTGAAAATTCAGAATAATAATTGATTAACATTAAATTTAGTTTAAACTGAATCAGGTATAAAAAACAATATATGTAATTTTTTGATCTTATGTTTCTTTCATAAAATATCAACAAAATTAATTATTATTGAAGTATTTTAACTTTTATTATACTGAATTATTTCTCATAAGAATCTTGCTTCTTGTTTTCGAGTGCACGACAAATTGCATTTTCAAAAAAAATTACGTACAACTGATTTTTAAAAATATTTTTTAGACTTTATTTGATATTGATTTTCACAGATTAATTTGTGAAAATTTGTGTAATTTGTGGTAAAATTTTTCACAAAATGCAATTTGTCGTACACTCCTTGTTTTCCTAACAAAAAATATAAATCTAACATATTGTTAAATGAAGACCTTTCTTTCACAAAAAACTGTTGAAATCATTAAAATAAAACAACATTCCGTAATAAAACTTTCGTAATTTTGCCGACTTAAAAGATTGACTTTAAAACTAAAGAAAATTATGAGCAAAACAATGACTGTTGACATCTTGTCGAGTATTAAAGGAGCAAAGCCTTCCGAAAGCGTGAACCAATTATTTGAGGTAATTAAAAATGCAGTTCCAACAAATAATAATGCTACCAATAATGTCAATCCTAATTGTGTATCTGTTAATGATTTAAGAGAAGATGTTGTGATAGCCAGTTCGGCTTTGGAGAAACAACTCATTATAGAGAATTTCCCGAACCAAAAAAATGGTTTTTTAGTGGTTGCTAAAGTGATAGAAGGATAAAAAAATGGATTCGCAAATAAAAAAAATACACCAGCAATTGGTGTCAAAACAAATCACTTGCACCGCTTTGGTACAAGAAAAATTAGATTTACTAAAGCAAAATAACTACAACTCTGTCAATTCATTGTTAGATAAATTTGCGTTGGATTTAGCGGCTAAAGTGGATGCCAAAATTGCAAACGGAGCAACAATAGGTTTGTTAGAGGGAATTCCTTTTGGAATAAAAGATGTTTATATGTTGCAAGGAACTTATGCCACGGCAAGTTCTGATTTGTTAAGAAATTATAAATCGCCTTACACAGCTACTGCCATTCAAAAATTACTAGATGCAGGTGCAATTCCATTGGTGAAAGAAAACTGCGACAGTTTTGGTCACGGTTCGTCAAGCGAAAACACCATTTTCGGAAGCGTAAAAAATGCCATAAATCCCGAATTGGTTTCCGGTGGTTCTAGCGGCGGATCGGCAGTGAATGTTGCCAAAGAATACACCGTCTTTTCTATAGGTGGCGACACTGGCGGTTCGGTTAGACAGCCTGCTGGTTACAACCAAATTTATGGTTTAAAACCCACCTACGGTAGAATTTCTCGCTACGGATTAATGGCCTATGCCTCATCTACCGATTGTGTTGGACCGCTAGCAAAATCTATCGAAGACATTCGAATCGTGCTCAACGCAATAAGCGGAAAAGACCCAAAAGACCAAACAAGTATCGATTCTGCAGCAATAAGTCAAGAATCGATTGCAACTTGTCCTGTAAAAACGTTAGGTTATTTTAAAAACTTCATCGAAAACAACGCTATCGATGCCGAGATTAAATTTAGCTTTCTTGCAACAATCGAAAAGATTAAGGCAGAAGGAATAGTGGTAAAAGAATTAGATTTCTTTCAATCCGATTTGCTTGTTGCCACTTATTATACTATTGCAATGGCGGAAACGGCCTCTAATTTATCTCGTCTGGACGGAACCAATTATGGCAATCGTATTGAAGCCGAGAATTTAATTGAAAGCTATGCCGTTACCCGATCCGAAAATTTTTCGGAAGAAACCAAACGCAGAATTGTAGGTGGAAATCAGGTGCTGTCTCAAGGTTTTTCAGACGGAATTTATTTAAAAGGTTTGGCCGTTCGGGATCAAATAATAGAAAATTTTAGTAAAGATTTTGAAATTGTAGATGTCATTTTGTCGCCAATTACCCCAACTGCACCACCAAAAATTGGGGACAGTCTTAAAGATCCTCTAGCAATGTATTTGTCCGATGCCTACACCGTTGGTTTTAGTTTAGGGCAATTACCGACTTTGACCGTGCCTCAAGGAACAAGCACAGGAATGCAAATTACCGCAGCCAAAAACAATGAAGAATTAATATTGCAATTTGCAAACTTCTTAAAAGAAATGATCTAATGGAATTGGAACAGTTAAATTCGGCATTAAAAGCCCACGATTTAGAATTGGTTATTGGACTGGAAACTCACGTTCGATTGAATACCAAAACCAAGTTGTTTTGTTCTTGTCCCAATCAAGAAATTGAAACACCTAACGAAAATATATGTTCGGTTTGTACCGGACAAATGGGCGTTTTGCCAGCCATAAATAAAGAAGCAATCATCAAAGCTATTTATTTTGGAAAAGCGGTCGATTCGTCATTTAGCAATGAAATAATCTCTTGGGACAGAAAACATTACGAATATCCGGATAATCCCAAAAACATTCAAATTACCCAATTTCACAATCCGATAATTCCTGACGGACACGTTTCTTGTTACCGAAATGACGGTACTCAATTTACCGTAAATCTAACTCAGGTTCACATTGAAGAAGATGCTGCCAAATTGATGCACGAAAAGAAAATTTCCTTAGTCGATTTCAACAAAGCAGGAGTTCCGTTGATCGAAATTGTTACAGAACCTTGTATTCGCAATATCGAAGATGCATCCACTTATGCACAATACATTCAACGTATTGTTCAAAATTTAGGAATTTCTGAGGCGAATTTGGAAAAAGGAGAATTCAAATCGGATGTTTCGGTTTCTTTACGCAGAAAACACAGTTATGAATTGAATCCAAGAACGGAAATCAAAAACTTGAACTCCTTTAAGTTTATGGTCGAAGCTTTGAAGGAAGAAGTGGAGAAACAGTTCAATTATTTTATTGAAAATGCAGCATTTAGACCAGATCAAACTACAGTGTTATGGGATGCCGATTTGAAGCAAACCAAAACAATGCGGAAAAAAGAATTTGAAGCCGATTATCGTTTTATTTCGGAACCCGATTTGCCTTTTGTCAATATTAAAGCGGAGATTGAAGCGATTAAAGTCGATACAACTGCCTTGCCTTATGCTGTTGAATCGATTTTGATTAATGGTGGCGTTTTGCCACAAGATGCTAAATTTTTCACTGCCGATAAGTTGCGTTCGCAAACATTTGTAGAAATCAATAATGAAATCAAAGATCCTTCGTTTGTTGCTAAGACTTTGGCAAACAACATAAAGCCCGAAGATTACGGTAAAATTAATAGTATTGCTCAGTTAACGGATATTTTTAAATTATTTAAAGCGGAGAAAATCACGGCGGTTTTGGTTCAAAATGGAATTACGGGTTATTTAAAAGACCGAACTTTTGACTATAACAAATACTTTGAAGAAAACACCATTTCGGAAGATAAAATCCAAGAAGTTATCGCTAAAGTAATTTCAGAAAATGAGGCTGTTGCCAATGATATTAAAGCCGGAGATCAAGGAAAAGCAGGTATTTTAGTGGGTAAAGTTATAGGTATTATTGGAAAAGGAGCGAATGGTAAAGTAATTCGTCAAATAATTTTAGACCAATTAGGAGCTGCTGCTGTTTTAGAAAAAAATGGTGTAGAGACAAGTTGCGACTTGTCTGCCCCAGTTTTTGAAGTAAAAGAGAATCTAGAAGAATCCCTTCCTGAAATTCCGATTATTATAAAGGACGTTTATAGAACTCACAAAATTTCGCAATTATCTGAAGAAAACATCCAACAAGAAGTGATGTTGTCGGGTTGGGTGGCGAGTGTTCGGGATCACGGTGAATTGATGTTTATTGATTTGCGTGATTCCAGTTATGAGATTTTTCAAGTACGAATCAGCAGGGAATCATTTCCTAATATTGATGAGTTGGTAAAATTAAAACCAGAATCGGTTATTTCTGTAAAAGGAATTGTAGTGGGTCGAAATGAAGACGATTATAATGCAGGCTTACGTACTGGTAAAATTGAATTAGAAACTTCGGTTTTAGAAATTTTAAATTTGTCTAAAACCTTGCCTTTTGAAATCAAGAGAGCGGCTAAAACGAACGAAGCCATTCGTTTTCAATACAAGTTTTTAGATCACAGAAACGAAGAAGTGCGACGAGCAATAGTAAATCGCCACAAAGTCATTAAATTATTGCGTGACATTCTTGATGAAGAAGAATTTTTGGAAATTGAAACCCCAATATTAAGTGCCGGAACCGATGAAGGAGCAAGAGAGTTTATTGTCCCAACACGCAAAGGTTCAGGTTTGTTTTATACCTTGCCACAAGCGCCTCAACAGTTCAAACAAATGTTGATGGTAAGCGGTTATGAAAAGTATTTCCAAATTGCCCGTTGTTTCAGAGACGAAGATTCTCGTGGCGATCGCCAGCCCGAATTTACCCAATTGGATATGGAAATGGCTTATGGCAGTATGCAGCAAATCATCGATTTAAACACCAAATTGTTTAATGAAGTAGTGAAAAAAATATATGGAAATAAATGGATTTTACGTCCGTTTGAAGTCATTACCTATAAAGACGCGATGGATTTCTATGGTTGCGACCGACCCGATTTGCGTTACGGTTTAAAAATGCAAGACATTACCGAAATTGTAAAAGAGACTACTTTCCAAGTGTTTAGTAAACCTATTGAAGAGGGTGGAATTGTAAAATGTATCAAAGTGTCGGCTCAAGAGCAAGGTAACAAGCGGATGTCTAAAGGGCAAATCGAAAATCTTACCGCTATTGCCCAACAGCACGGTCTGGGTGGATTGGCTTATATTATTGTCAATGAAGACGAATTACAATCGCCCATTATCAAGTTTTTAGGTGAAGATATTGCGGCGGGAATTATCAAAGCAACCAATGGACAAGTGGGTGATATTGTATTCTTCTCGGCGGCAGATTATGCCACGGCAAACAAGGCTTTGGATGCGGTCCGTCAAGAAATGGGTAAGATATTGCACTTAATTAATCCAAAAGAATTGTGTCCAGCTTGGGTAATTGATTTTCCAATGTTTGAAAGAACAGAGGAAGGAAGATGGACTTTTACTCACAATCCGTTCTCGATGCCTGCCATTTATGATTTAGAAAAACATTTGAGAGGGGATGATGAAGAAATCGGAACCATTATCGCTCAACAATACGACATCATATTAAATGGCTATGAAATTGGCGGAGGATCTGTCCGTGCCCATAAATCGGAGATTCTGGAAGCAACTTATAGAAATATGGGGTACAACAAAGAAGAAATGATGAAAAGTGTAGGAACGATGCACAAAGCCTTTCAATATGGCGCACCACCACACGGAGGAATTGCTTGGGGAATTGATCGTTTGATGATGATTTTGGAGAAAAAGGCATCTATTAGAGAGGTAATGGCGTTCCCAAAAACTGGTTCTAGTGAAGATTTATTATTTGGTGCACCCTCACTTTTATCCGATAAAAAGGTGGAGGAAATGAATGTGAGGGTAATTAAATAGAAATTTCAATAGCAATGACAATATCAAATTAAAAAATAATTGAAATTGATTCAGTTTTCAAATTTCCAAAACTTCATTTTAAAATGTTTGTTTTAGAAATTTGTGTTTTAGATTGGTTTTTGTTATTCTCATTGCAATTGAAATTGATTTTTGCCATTGCAATTGTCATTGAAATTGACACTCTTTTGTTAATAACTTACCGACTTAAATCCATATTTTAACCATTAAATCCTATGCGTTTTACTATATTTGCGTGTTATACAAAAAATACATTTTTAGAGTAAAAAATATGAGCGAAGAAATCAACAAGAACAATTATTCAGCAGATAGTATTCAGGCATTAGAAGGAATGGAGCACGTAAGAATGCGTCCATCAATGTACATTGGAGATGTAGGTGTAAGAGGGTTGCACCATTTGGTTTATGAGGTAGTCGATAACTCCATCGATGAAGCAATGGGAGGTCATTGCGACACCATTAGAGTAGATATCAACGAGGATGGCTCCGTTTCTGTTGAAGACAACGGACGTGGAATTCCAGTGGATATGCACAAAAAAGAAGGCGTTTCAGCATTGGAAGTTGTAATGACTAAAATTGGTGCAGGAGGAAAATTCGACAAAGATTCCTATAAAGTTTCTGGAGGATTACACGGGGTTGGAGTTTCTGTTGTGAATGCTTTGTCCAAGCACGTGAAAGCAACGGTTCACAGAGAAGGAAAAGTGTATGAACAAGAATACGAAAGAGGAAAAGCATTATATCCTGTAAAACAAGTTGGCACGACTGAAAAAAGAGGAACAATCGTTACTTTTTATCCTGATCCATTAATTTTTACGCAAACCACAGAGTTTTCTTATGATACTTTGTCTTCGAGAATGCGTGAATTGTCTTTTCTTAACAAAGGAATTACCATCACTTTCACAGATAAAAGAGAGTTAGACAAAGACGGAAATTTTGTTTCAGAAATTTTCCATTCTACCGAAGGTTTAAAAGAATATGTTCGTTATTTAGACTCCAATAGAGAACCCATTATTTCGCACGTCATTTCGATGAATTCCGAAAAAAGCGAGATTCCTGTTGAAGTTGCGATGATTTACAATACCAGTTACACCGAGAATATTTTTGCTTATGTAAATAATATCAATACGCACGAAGGTGGAACGCATTTGCAAGGTTTTAGAACCGGTTTAACCCGTTCGTTAAAGAAATATGCCGATGCTTCGGGAATGTTAGACAAACTGAAGTTCGAAATTTCAGGAGATGATTTTCGTGAAGGACTTACTGCCATTATTTCGGTAAAAGTAGCCGAACCACAATTTGAAGGGCAAACCAAAACAAAACTTGGAAATAGGGAAGTGGTTGCCCCTGTAAGTCAAGCGGTGGCAGATATGATTGAGATTTATTTGGAAGAAAATCCAAATGATGCTCGAATCATTGTTCAAAAAGTAATTTTGGCTGCCCAAGCCCGTCACGCTGCCAAAAAAGCCCGTGAAATGGTGCAACGCAAAACCGTAATGGGTGGCGGTGGATTGCCAGGAAAACTTTCGGATTGTTCAGAACAAGACCCACAAAAATGCGAAGTATATCTTGTCGAGGGAGATTCGGCGGGGGGAACAGCAAAACAAGGTCGTGACAGAGCTTTTCAAGCGATTTTGCCTTTACGTGGTAAGATTTTGAATGTGGAAAAAGCGATGCATCACAAAGTTTTTGAAAACGAAGAAATCCGAAATATATTTACCGCACTCGGCGTAACCGTTGGTACAGAAGAAGATAGCAAAGCCTTGAATATCTCAAAATTGCGTTACCATAAAGTAATTATTATGTGTGATGCCGATGTTGATGGAAGTCACATTTCTACCTTAATATTAACATTCTTCTTCCGTTTTATGAAAGAATTAATCGAAGAAGGACACGTTTACATTGCCGCACCACCTTTATATTTAGTAAAAAAAGGAAACAAAAAAGAATACGCTTGGACCGAAGATCAACGCGATGTAGCCAATGCCAAAATGGGCGGAAGTGCAGCCATTCAGCGTTACAAAGGTCTTGGAGAAATGAATGCCGAGCAATTATGGGAAACCACAATGAATCCAGATTTCAGAACTTTACGCCAAGTAAATATTGATAGCCTTGTCGAAGCAGATAGAGTTTTCTCTATGTTAATGGGCGATGATGTGCCACCACGAAGAGAATTTATCGAGAAAAATGCGGTGTATGCTAATATTGATGCTTAATTTAAAGTTAGAAGAGGGAAGTTAGAAGTTAGAAAATAGAAAATAGATTGAAGAGTTTTTAATATGGTAAAACTGATTGAAAATGGTTATAAATGGGATACATAAAAGAACCACTAGAAATTGACTTAACTGTTGATTCTAGACCGTTGACAATTGAAGACAAGAAGAAAATAAGTGAAATAATTGCTTATTTTAAAGCTACTGGAAAAAAATCAATTTTTCCAAAGTTGGAAAATAGAAAAAGACAAACTAAAAAGACGGATATAATTCTATAGAAAATGGGTTGATAATAATTTAAGATGCTTAAATTTAGTGAAATGAAAAACAGAAATGGAAATGCTTATACATCTTTAGGATGCTGTATTCTTGTAATAGCAATAAGTTTGGATAATGCTTTTTTTAAATTTGCTTTATTAGGGGTTTCAATGATTCTAAATATTATTGGTTTAATTTTTTCATTTAAAAATGATGGAACTAAATAATTAAATTTTAGATTTTTTTAACAACAAATAAATTAAAAAAAATGCAAGAAAACTTCATGTACGATGGAAACAGCGATTTGCTAATTATGTTAAAGCCTTGCATAAATTAGAAGAAGCGGGTTTGTATGTCGAAAAAAATAGATTTTCAGAAAATGCAAGTTGTGTTTAGACGAAATTATAAAAGAAGGTTCAATGTGACTATTTAATCCAAAAAGTACACAATAAATTATGAAAATATTACTAGACATTCCCGACAATAAAGCAATTTCATTAATGAATGTATTAAGAGATATTTCGTATGTAAAAGCAAAACCTCTTACAGATTCAAAAGCCCTTCTATTGGAAGAGATAAAAGAAGCTGTTGAAGAAATGAAATTGATTAAAGCAGGTAAAAAAACAGCACGCAATGCGGAAGATTTTCTAAATGAGTTATAATGTAAAATCTATTAGCGTATTTGAGAAACAAGCCAAAAGGCTCCATAAAAAATATCCATCAATAAAGTTGGAGCTTTTAGAACTTGTAAAAGAACTCAAAGAAAATCCAGAACAAGGTACTGCAATAGGCAAGAACTGTTTCAAAATACGGTTTGCAATTCAAAGTAAAAACAAAGGAAAGTCTGGCGGGGCAAGAGTTATTACCAATGTACTTATTGACAAGCATACTGTTTATTTACTCTCAATTTACGATAAAGGAGAACAAGAAACTATTTCTAATAAAGAACTGGATGAGTTATTAAAATACGTTCCTGATGATATCTAAAGAAAAAAAATCAGCTAAATTGCCTGTTTTTCTAACTTCGAGATTAAGAGAATATTTTAAGTTTTCGGATTGTATTCATGAGTTGAAGCCGTAAATAAATGATTTCCAATCTTCATCTCCTTTCAAGAGTTCAGTAAATATTGGAATGGGAATTGGAAAAAACAACAAACAATAAACAATAAACTATAAACAACAAACAAATATAAAAATGAAAGTTACCATTGTAGGAGCAGGAAATGTGGGAGCATCTTGCGCAGATTCAATTTCGTATAGAGGAATTGCAAGTGAAGTAGTATTATTAGACATTAGAGAAGGTTTTGCCGAAGGTAAAGCGATGGATATTTCTCAATGTGCCACCAATACTGGGTTTAATACCAAAGTTTCAGGAATTACAAATGATTATTCAAAAACAGCTAATAGCGATGTAGTAGTAATTACATCAGGAATTCCAAGAAAACCAGGAATGACCCGTGAAGAATTGATTGGTATCAACGCAGGAATTGTAAAATCGGTGGCTGATAATGTATTAACTCATTCGCCAAACGCCATTATCGTTGTGGTTTCAAACCCTATGGACACCATGACGTATTTAACATTGAAAGCAACAGGCTTGCCAAAAAACAGAGTGATTGGAATGGGAGGAGCATTGGATAGTTCCCGTTTTAGATATTATTTATCAAAAGCATTGGACAAACCAGCAAATGATATTTCTGCGATGGTTATTGGCGGTCACGGAGATACAACCATGATTCCATTGACAAGATTGGCTTCTTATAACGGTATTCCAGTTTCTGAATTTTTATCAGAAGAAGAATTGGCTAAAGTGTCAGCTGCAACGATGGTTGGTGGTGCTACACTTACAGGACTTTTAGGAACTTCGGCTTGGTATGCGCCGGGAGCTTCGGTAGCCTATTTGGTTGACAGTATTTTGAATGACCAAAAGAAAATGATTGCTTGTTCGGTAATGCTTGAAGGCGAATACGGACAATCTGATATTTGTATTGGTGTTCCTTGTATTATAGGTAAAAACGGAATCGAACAAATCCTTGACATCAAATTAAGCGATGCCGAAAAAGCGGCTTTCGCCAAAAGTGCAGATGCTGTCAGAAATATGAATGGCGACCTAAATTCTATATTAGGATAAGAATATTTGGGTAAAAAATGAAAAGACTGCACTTTTGCAGTCTTTTTTTTGATATTAATCAATAAATATATTGGTTAATCTTTACGTTAATTATATATTTGCTCGGTCAAAAAAATATGATTTAATTCAGAATGATTTATTTTAGAATTAAAATAGATATTAGGGCTTATTTTATAAGGGTTGATACCAAAAAACACATACAATAAATAATTAATTTTTAGTAATAATGCAGAATAAAGGACTTATTAAATTTTTCGCAATTCTATTTGCATTGGTAAGCATTTACCAACTTTCTTTCACTTTCGTTTCTAATAAAGTTAAAAGCGATGCTAAAGCTTTTGCCAAAGGAAATCCTGAAAAAGAACTAAAATATTTGGATTCCATTGGGAAAGAGAAAGTATTTTTAGATTTTTTTACTTTTAACGAAGTAAAAGACAAACAAATCAATAAAGGTCTTGACTTGGAAGGTGGTATCAACGTGATATTGCAAATCTCGGTAAAAGATGTTTTAAAAGGATTAGCCAATAATTCTAAAAATCCGGTTTTCAATAAATCATTGGCCGATGCGACTGCCAATATGCAGGGAAATAAAACCTACATCGATAAATTCTTTGAAGCTTTCGAAGCCAATTCTAAAGGAACGGTAAAACTGGCTTCTCCTGATATTTTTGCAAATAAAACTTTGCAAGGAGAAATCGATTTTAAAATGACCGACAAAGAAGCTCAAAAAGTAATC
>Ga0316612_1000176_pt1 | contig 24313 bp, 22 predicted proteins | sample MIS2016226_MG_FD_207676 | JGI IMG/M metagenome (GOLD analysis project Ga0316612, IMG submission 207676) | Microbial mat bacterial communities from Middle Island sinkhole, Lake Huron, Michigan, United States - MIS.2016.226 | ecosystem: Environmental > Aquatic > Freshwater > Lake > Sediment... | reverse complement strand
GGTAAGCCCCTGCCCCACAGCATTGCGGTACTAGAAAAAGTAAAACTCGGCGGTTCCGAGGAATGGATCACGATTCGAGGGAAGGATTCGCGCAATCCATTGTTGCTCTTTTTGGCGGGCGGTCCTGTATGTTAGTGACCTTGCCACCCTCTAAACAGCCTATAGGCATGGCTTTATTTGGAATTACTGCCACATTTGCACCTTCAATTGGTCCGACCTTGGGCGGATGGTTGACCAATAATTATAGCTGGCACTATATCTTCTATTTGAATCTCTTCCCTGGTTTATTATTACTTGCAGGTGTTTGGTATGGCATCAAACAGCAAGCACCAAAACCAGAATTGCTCAAGCAAGGCGACTGGTGGGGAATTATGGCGATGGCGATCGGTTTAGCTTCTTTGCAAGTGGTTCTGGAAGAAGGTTCGCGCAAAGATTGGTTTAGCTCTTCGTTGATTGTCACTCTTGGCGCGATCGCCGCCATATTTCTATCCCTATTTTTCTGGATTGAATTAACACGCAAACAGCCATTTATCAATTTACGATTACTACGCGATCGCAATTTTGGTCTGGCAAGTATCGTTAATATTTCCTTAGGAGTGGGGCTATATGGTTCCATTTTTCTTTTGCCTCTATATCTAGTCCAAATTCAGAAATATAATGCTTTGCAAATTGGTGAAGTACTAATGTGGGCAGGGCTGCCGCAGTTGTTTTTGATTCCGTTTGTCCCCAAGTTAATTCAGATAGTGGATAGCCGTTTGGTCATTGGTGTGGGCGTAATTGTATTCTCCATTAGCTGTTTTATGAACTCCGATCTCACCAATCTTAGTGGTATCGATCAGTTGCGCTGGTCGCAATTAGTCAGGGCAATGGGACAACCGCTAATTATGGTTCCTCTGTCGGCTGTCGCTACTGCTGGTTTACCAAAGTCTCAAGCGGGTTCGGCTAGCGGTTTATTTAACATGATGCGTAATTTAGGCGGCTCCTTTGGGATTGCGGCTTTGGCGACTTTGTTAACCCAGCGCGAAAAGTTCCATTCCAATCGTTTGGGTGATGCGATCTCTTTGTATAATCCTGAAACGCAGCAGCGAATAGATACTTTGACGCAGTTGTTTGTGAGTAAGGGTGCAGATTTTAATACAGCCCAGTCTCAGGCTTTTCAAGCGATCGCCAATACAGTGAGTCGTGAGTCCTATGTGATGGCTTTTAATGATTGTTTCTACTTTGTCGGCTTCGCATTGTTGTTTAGTGGTGTGGCAGTTTTATTTTTTAAGAAGGTTAGAGTCTCAGATACTTCTGGTGGCGCTCATTAATGTTTAGATACTGGTTGGTGATCTTCGATCGCCGTTCTGGTTTGCCAACCCTAAGCGATCGCACTATGACGGAGAATGTTATTAGCGCCGCAGGTCGAGAAATCATTGTGATTCGTGGATAGATGTAATCGATACCTCTGTATGCTTTCTAGAGACAACTTTCGCTAATTTTTACACTCAAAACATTATGACCGTACAGGCTTTGCATCACGATAGGATTGATACGAATGGTATAAAACTGCACTATGTCACTCAAGGCGAAGGTGATCTGATACTGTTCCTGCATGGATTTCCAGAATTCTGGTACTCATGGCGGCATCAAATCCCAGAATTTGCGAAAGATCACAAAGTTGTGGCAATTGATCTGCGTGGTTACAACGATAGTGATAAGCCCCAATCTCAATCTGTCTATGTCATGACTGAGTTTGTGGAAGATGTCAAAGGCGTGATCGAAGGTTTGGGCTATGATCGCTGCATCCTTGTGGGTCATGATTGGGGAGGGGCGATCGCATGGTCATTTGCCTATGCCTATCCTGAGTTAGTGAGTCGTTTGATTGTGATGAATCTACCGCATCCCGCTAAATTTGCAGCAGGGCTAAAGACCCCGCAGCAGATGCTTAAAAGTTGGTATATTGCGTTTTTTCAAATTCCATTTTTGCCTGAGTTATTGATTCAGTTAGATGACTATCGGCTCATTGAAGAGGCATTTCGAGGAATGGCGATCGATCAGAGTGCTTTTACGGATGCGGATATTGAGCAGTATAAGAATGCTTTCGCTAAGCGTGGTGCTTTGACTGGCGCAATTAATTACTATCGCAATCTATCAACTTATCTATCTCAGAAGAAGGTCTGGGATATGCTGAAGATGCCGACATTGATGATTTGGGGTGAAGAGGATCGGGCTTTGGGTAAGGAATTAACCTATGGTACGGAGGAGTATGTGCAGGATTTGCGGATTCGCTATATTCCTAATTGCAGTCATTGGGTACAACAGGAGCAACCGCAGTTGGTTAATCAGATGATGCGTGAGTTTTTGGATGAGGAGTGAAGGAAATCATCCAAAATCAAGATTTAGCGTTGCGGCGCGAAGCGCCGCAAGGTCTAATTGTTCACTGGAAAGGGAGTAGGTAAATAATGCATTAATTCTTGAGTTGCTTCATTCACCATTCTCTGTCTGAGCGCAATTGGAGCTAATACCTCGCCATTGGGCCGCCAGTCCCGCAATCTTTGGATGATATTAATGTCATTGGGACGAATCCAAGCTTGATAATAGCGATCGCTAGGATGACGCTGTTCTAAAATCGTCAAAACCGCATTCCGTTCATGGTCACTGGAAACAGCTTTCTGGAGTAAAGACTCAATTTTAGGATAGGGAACTGCTTTAAACGTGGGATGTCGAACGGTATTGTCCACATACCATCGGGCAAAATCCTCGGAAAAACGAATTAAGAGAAGTTGTGGTTCTTCGTAAAACTTGAATCCCCATGCTTTGCGTAGTTCTATTTCTACTGCTTGCGAGGTGGGTAACTTACCGCTATTGCGTAACTGCTTCAGATATTTGGGAACATGGCGATCGCCCCAAGCCAGAACTTTTAAACTTTCCGAAGTAATCCGATCTAGGCGATAATTATGCCAACTCATATTGCCGTCAGGATCGATACCATAGGCGCTGAGATATTTAGCGCGGCGGAGATAGTGAATACAGACAGGATAGACAGTAATGCTTTTGATGTGGCTAGAAAATCTGGAGAATTCCGTGGGATGTAGTTTAGAATCATCCTTAACTATTTGATAGTCAAATTGAATTACCCCACTATCCGCAGTATGCCAGAGATCTTCTAGTTGTTTGTGGTAATCATCAACGCGATCTTGGACTTCGGGGGGAAGAATATAGTCAAAATTGACGAAGGTATGGGGCAATTTTTGATGCTTGGACAATAGGCGATCGCTATCCTGTTCGGCTATCAATAGTTCTGAAAGCGAATCTAATAATATCTCCAAATTGGGCTGGACTATGGACAGAGTATCAAGAGCCACTAGCAGATCTAGGCATTGCTGACGCGATAGATTTTGGTTTAGCCAAGAGTTAATCAATGGTAATTGGGCTGATTTCTGCTCGTTATTAAAGCCCAAATAAATATCAGATGGTAACTGCGGTAAAAGATCAATGGGCAGAACTTGAAATTCGCCTCTAGGCAAAGCTTTTAGCCAACCAAATTTCGCTAATTTCTCTAAGTCTCCCCGCAGGGAACGATGTACAGTGGCAAAGGGGGATTGGGATAATTCGCTTTCAGTTTGCTGTTGATTAAAGCCTGTGAGTAATTGCAATTGCGATCGCATGGCATCATGAGGCTGTAACCAATGCTTGAGAGGCTTGGCACAAATACAATGGCGATCGCCGCAACCATTGATAAAGGATTCGGCTTTCAGCTTTTCTGAGGTGGGATGTTGTGGAGAGTACAGGCGATCGCGCAGGTCTGGATATCGAAATAGATCGGGCAACAGGCGATCGCGATAAATTATCCCTAAAATCACCCAAAACCGCATTGCTCGACTCATGCTACTAGCGAGATTACCCTGTACCAGCCAATGCAGGACTTGTATAGTCGGTGTGCTTTGAAAAATAGCAGTGATATCAGATGGCATAAGTTTTTACGGTTATAGCTGTATGCAGAGATATTTTTAAAGCGCTTCGCGCTCAAACCCGAACCAAGAATAAATTTGAAAGCGTTGCCTCACAACGCTTTCAAATTTATTCTTGCGGTTCGTTTGATCAGCAATGGCTGTAAAATATCTCTAGGTTAGTTGAATACCCATCTTCAATGATGTCATATAGTTTGAATGAATTACTTTAAACAATTCATCCTATGCCTGAAGATAAAAATGACTTACAAAAGCGGCTTGAAGAGATAGCACGCCAATCGCAGGATCAAGAACTTGCTAGTACTTATAAGCTATCACAAAAAAACATCGCAACTGCCGCCATACTCTCTTTTCTTTTCCCCATTGGCGGTTATATCTATACTGCTAGATGGAAAGCATTCTGGATCTTATTTAGCGTTCTGTTTGGGATTATTTTGATCGGCACTATCAACGAAAAAAATGATGAGAAAGTAGATGGGTTAGCGACATTTTGTGGAGTAGTTGCGTCAATAGTTGCCCCCATCGATAACATCATTGCTATTCAGTCTGCCAGAGAAAAAATTGATGAGATCAAGTAATTGCAATTATTTTAGTTGCTGAATTCGTTTTCTTAATGTTTCTTGACTATTACAAATTATTTTGCCTAATTATGCTTTTACAGTCTAAACTTATGACAAGCAACTTGCGGCGGCGATCGCTCATGACTATTCCCAAAATTCAATTATCTCTCACGACTAAAATTTCTGTTGATGGATTGCGATATCAACAGTTAGATATTGAGATTCTTACATCCGATCGCGTGATTAATCCATCGGATATGGTTGGCTTAGAACTTCCTGCCACAGTCGATACTAGCGGTGGTGTGGTCATTTCAGGACGCGCCCCGATCTGGCTCTATGCTTACTTCGTCCATGAGTTGCATCCGACTAAATGGGTGGCTTGTTACGATCCGCGCATTTCTGGCGGCGTGGTGGTGGCGACCCATAGCAATCAGGCAGCGATCGGGCAAATCATTATCGAATCGACCTCTAGTGAAGTACAGCTATGTCCTGCCTTGATGATTGTGGGACCGCCGAATAGTGGCAAAAGTGTGTTATCCCATGCTTTGTTTCAAACTTTGTTACAGGAAAATTCCCATGTCTATTTACAGAGAGCTAACTGGGATGGGGAGGGCAATTGGACATTAGAATTAGGGAATGAAGAGCAAGCAGAGTTGATGAAGGTGGCTCACAAGGGAGAATTGACTCAAGGTTTTTTCCCTTACCATGCTCAAGCAATTTTGGAACTGCGCCGTCAAAAATCTTTAGTCATTGTCGATATTGGCGGCATGGTGCAACCCGAAAAGCAACCAATCCTTGAGGCTTGTTCCCATTATTTAATCATTAGCTCTAATCCTGATGAGGTGACTAAATGGCATGAGTTCTGTCGCGATCGCGGTAATCTCTCAACCATTGCTGTAATTCACAGCACTTTAGAAACTTGTGAAGAAGTTAATCAATCGCAGCCCTATCTAGAAATGACCTGTGGGGCTTGGCTAATGGGACAACCTCGCGCTGTGCCTGATGAGTTGTTAAAAAGATTGCGATCGCTCCTTTTGAAACGTTAATTTGAAGCGGTAAACTAGAATAAATACAATCAGGATAATATCGCAATGGCTTTTGGTAGTTACAAAACAATTGGCGCAGTAGTTAAAGAATTTCAGATTACCTATACAGAATCTGATTTTGTGAAACCGTTACCATTTATGGTTTCTGATTACTTCCGCGAAGATTTGCAGTTAATGATGCGTGAAGGTGTCGTTGATAATTCTGAATTTGCGATCTGTGAGAACTTAATCTATCCATTGCTCAAAGAAGTTTGGAAACATTATCGCAGTAAGTTCTTATTATGGAGTCATCAGTCATTAAACTACGATGAGAAACTGTCTGGGTTTCCTGAATACATTCTGGCAAAGCGATCGCCTCTCGGTAAAGTCGTTTTTGATCGCCCTTATTTTATGCTGGTGGAAGCAAAACAAGATGATTTTGAAGCGGCTTGGGGGCAATGTATCGCGGAAATGATTGCTGCTCAACGTCTAAATGCTGAACTAGATTTAACTGTTTTTGGGATTACTTCTAATGGCAGTTTTTGGCAAATCGGCAAGCTTGAAGGTAATGTTTTGACCAGAAATTTTGCCCCTTACACATTGTACGACATCGACAATCTTGCTTCTGCAATAAATTACATTTTTCGTGAATGTGAATTACAGTTAGATGCGATCGGCGATCGCATTGCTGCTTAAAAGTTTCAAGTTTATGTTTCCTATTTAATTAATTTAGTGAGTAAAACTGATGCCATCTATCACTTTTGATCTCGAAACTGTTACGCCTCTATTTCTCTCTGGAGCCGATCAAACTACTGCTGAGCTACGCCCTCCTGCTTTTCGTGGTGCTTTAAGGTATTGGTTTAGAGCGATCGCAGGGGGTATATTGCCCATTGCTGAAGTCCAAACATGGGAGAAAAAAGTCTTTGGTAGTAATGACAATGGTGGTGCAGTAATTATTAGAGTTCAGTCCAAGGAAGTTTTGAGTACCAAAATCCTTAAACGAGATCAAGAAACTTTAGGATTATCGTATTTACTTTTTTCAACCTATGGCGGCGGCGGAAAATCTCCCAGAGGATGTTTCCCCCCTGAAAGCTCAATAAAACTGGTTTTGCAATCAAGACCAATGGCAGAAGATGGTTTGGTTTGCCTGAAAATTGCTACTGCTGCGATGTGGTTACTTATTCATTTAGGTGGCATAGGTTCTAGGAGTAATAGAGGTGGAGGAAATTTATTAGCTAAAAATAAGCCTTCGATGGGAAGTGAGATAAATTTACCTGAATTAAAATTTAGGCTTGTGGCTAAAGATATCAATCAAATGTCTCAACAAATCAATAGTGGTATTGAGGCTATCAGGAACTTATACATATCCATCATGCGAGGTGCAAATCAAAATTTAACAAGCAGCCAAAACTTTGATATTTTGCACAAAAACACTGCTCATCTATACCTATGGCAGACAGATAATCAAGAAGATAATGAATATTGGGACTACGCACTAGATGCTATTGGTTCTAGATATCAACAATTTAGAAGTCGATATGGCATGAAAACAAATGAAGACTATCCACAGGTCAAAGAATGGATTAAAACTAGGGGAGCATCAAGTGTGCAAACAGTTAAACGTGCAGCTTTTGGATTGCCCATTCAATTTTATTTTACTTCGCTACAAAAACCTCAAAATACAGCATCGCTAGAGGCTAATCAGGGTATAAATCGTAGCTCTTCACCATTTCATATAAAAGTTCTCAAACTTGGTGAAGATAATTACTGCATTTTATTAATTTATTTCAAGACAAAATTACTTCCTGCTGGAGCTTCGCTAGTTTTGAAAAATAGACAAGCTAGAACCCAATCTGCTGTACCAGTTAATCAAAGTATCATTACTGAATTTTTGAATACGCTGGGCAATAACTTAGTTGAGGTAACTATTCCATGAGCAATACAACATTCTGGCAACGTAAAATTCAGGCTTTATTGCATGATCCACCAAATAAGGCGCTGAACATTAAAGGACATGAAGTAGAAGCACGGGCTTGGGCGCAAAAATTGGGAATTGGAAAACTTAATGACAAAGACTTTAAACCAGCAGATTGGATTGCATCGGCAGCCGATCGCCTTAATTTTCCCAGTTATAGAAGTATTGGTGGCGCGAACTTTCGTAATAAACCTTACTTGACCCATCCACTCACAGGCAAAAAGCTAAATCTTGGTGGTGGGCGATTTTTACCGACACAAATTAATGAGGATTGGCTCAGGACTGCTATGCAAACATCGATTGATCAAATTCCTGACGCAATCAAAGCCGATCGCCAAAAACTATTTCTGTGGTTGTGGCGTAACTGGTCAAGCGAAATCCAAGCGGCTGAAGGTAATCAGTTAGGTGCTTTGTGGGACTTGTTACCCGCCGACACCCGTATTCCTGATCATTCTATCTGGGCGCATCAATCTCTTACTAGCGCGATCGCCGCTACTGCTGATAGCAAAGGAGATCCCGATCCTGCATTTTTATTATTTACGATTGGACCCGTGCAAGCATTTATTAGTGCAGCGCGGCGGACTCAAGATCTTTGGGCAGGTAGTTATTTACTTTCTTATCTCAATTGGCAAGCAATTCAAGTTATTGCTGAAGAGATTGGTCCCGATGCGGTGATTTTTCCGAACCTGATTGGTCAACCATTATGCGATCGCTGGCTTCAGAGTAAAGGTGTATTCACAGGAGATATTAAACCCGAAGATTTGATTTTGCCTAGTTTGCCCAATCGATTTTTAGCGATCGTGCCTGCTAGTCAAGGAAAAGAGCTTGCTAAAAAAGCCGCTAATGCAGTGAAAGAAGCTTGGTATAAAATATCAAATACAGTGCGTGAAGATCTAGAAAGTCTATTTCCTAATGGTCAAAAACCGCAATGGAAGGAGACATGGAAGCGTCAAATCGAGAGTACCTTTGATACTTACTGGCAAGTTTATCCTTGGCGACCTCAAGGGCATTCTATCCAAGATATTGATTACAAGTTTCTCGATCCTCATAAACCATTTTTAGGCGATCGCCTGACTAAAACTGAAGAGATTTTACAAATCTATGCCACGCATGACCAAAATGGCGGTGGACAATATGCGCCCAACATTGGCGCGATTTACAGCGATCTCTATTTCATCACTGAGAAAGCATTGGGCAGCCGTAAAGCTCTGCGTAATTTTCCACAAGTTCTAGAACAGGGAGATAAATCAACATTAGGTGGCGATCGGGCAGCTTTGTATGATCTCAGTTCTGACCTAACTGTTAAAGAATTTTGGCATGATTTTACTAATATCTTGCGAGCTAAAGGTATTTATGAAATTCAAGAAGGTGGTATTGAAAGGCTTGATGCGATCGAGTTAACCAAGCGTTTTGCTTGGCGATATTTCTTTAAAAATGAAGATGGGTATGACACAAATTCTGGTCAAGATGGTCTAACATTTCCTTCTACAAGTAGTGTGGCTACCGCAACTTTTAAATGCGATGTAATTGAAAAGCTAGGCTTGCCGAATTCTCAAGAATTGAGAGATGCTTTACAGGCATGGATTTATTCTATTCCTAGTCTAATAAGACGAGAAAATACAACTCGGAAAAATGTTATTCCTTACCTCTCTTCTAATGCTCCCCAAAAAGATAATTTAATTAAGCATTTCTTGATGATTGATGGTAGATTGCTATTTGAAGAAACCTATGAACATGAAGTTAATTCTCTAGCCGAAAATTTAGATGTTAGAGAGACGTTAAAGTATTTAAAAAACTTTATCAAAGTTGCTCAAAAATACAAAATTGCGAAACCACGCAAATATTTTGCGGTGCTGATGATGGATGGTGACAATATGGGATCTTGGATTTCGGGTGAAAAAATGCCTGAATATCGTAAGTTGTTGCATCCTGACACCCAGAAAAAATTAGAGACAGATGCCACTTACAAAGAGATTTGGGAACCAATTCTTAGTAATCCGCGATTGATGTCTCCTGCTATTCATGGTTTTATTAGCAAAGCTTTAGGTGATTTTTCTCTGAAGCTTGTACGTCACATTGTTGAAGAACGCTATGCTGGCAAACTGGTTTATGCGGGTGGTGATGATGTGATGGCTTTACTCCCCCTTGATTGTGCATTAGAAGTTGCGAGAGAATTACGCGCCGCTTTTTCGGGTGAATTAACGACTGATGATCAGGGTGAAAAATTAGAGGTAGACTTTGCTGCAAAAGAGAGTCAAGCTTCTAAATCTGGCTATGTGCTATTAAAACGACCTAATCGAGAAAAGAATCGAGAAAGGGAACTTTTAACCACAATGGGAAGTGAAGCAACTGCGAGTACAGGAATTGTGATCGCCCATCATACTCAACCTCTCGATCTAACTTTGCAAGAAGTGCGTAAGGCTGAAAAAGCGGCTAAGAGTGCAGGACGCAATAGTTTTTCTTTGACCTTTTTAAAGCGATCGGGTGAAATTATGTCTGCGGGGGCGAAGTGGTATTATCCTCAAAACGTTCCTAATCCAGACGATAAACAAGAAGATAAATCCTTAGATACGATCGCCTTATTACTGAAATTCCAAAAGTATTTTGCTGATGATCATATTTCTAGTAAATTCCCTTACATTCTGCGTGAACAATCAGAAACTCTTGCAGAATTAGAGATTGAAGGTTTATATGCCGCAGAAATTAAGCGTTTATTACATCGACAGCAAGGCGAGAAGAAATTGTCACAAGCTGAAGAAAAATCACTAGCTGATGAACTAGCAACAATGGTGATGAGGGCAAATTCTGCTCATCGTACATCTTTAAGAGAAGATGATAAAAACAAATCAAAGCCTCAGACTCAACTCAAAACCTTTGCAAGTTTGCTGGTATTTACAAGATTTTTGGCTACTGGAGAAGGAGAAGAATAAATCATGACTGACATTAATCAAGGCAATCAAAAGCAAATATTTATAGAGCCTTCTGATGTGCTGCTATTCCGTGATGGTCGTCCATTTTCGGCAGGAGAGGGACATCGGGCGCGGAGCATTTTTCCGCCGACTCCTAATACAATGCAAGGGGTGATTCGCTCTAAAGTATTAAGCGATCGCTGCGGACGTTATGAGACATACAAAAATGGCTGTAATGATTGTGAAAAGCAATCAAACTGCACTATTCCTGATGAGATTGGCAGACCTGCTCAAAATGATAGAGGCTCTTACGGTAATCTGGAAATTCGTGGGGCGATCATTGCTAAGTATGAGTATGAAAAAAACAATCTCACTCCCTATTTCCCAGTTCCTGCGGATGTGGTGGAAGTTAAAGAAAAAAGTGAACAGCGCGATCATGCAAAACCTCGTTTGCGCTTTCTGCAACCATTGCCACAAAAGCTATATGGCGATAATGATTTAAGTGGCGATGATTTGAGTGATGATCCGCAAGCTAAATTATTGCCACTCTGGACTCAAGAAAAAACTCCTGTCGAAGGTGTGCAAGGCTATTGGGAACAGAAAGATTTAGAAAACTATTTACTGCAAAATTATCCATCTATAACTCAATATACTAAAGCAGATACACTCTATTTAAGAGAATCGCGCTATGGTATTGATGTTGATAATGCTCGGCAGACGGTTAAAGAAGGTCAACTTTATCAGACTGAATTTATTCGCTGTAAGGAAAATATTGGCTTATATACTGAAGTTGATGGGGTATCGAATTTAGGTGGTAATTTAATTGCGATCGGTGGCGAAAATCGGGCGGCGCAATGTCATCATCTCCATCAAAAAATTGATTGGGGAAATTTTACACAAAGTCTTGAAAACAAATTACAGCAAGCGGATGGATTTAAAATTTATTTTGCAACTCCTACAATCTTTAAAAATGGTTGGTTGCCCCAAAAGCTTGAAAATTTACAAGGTGAATATCAAGGTATAGAAGTAGAACTCATTGCTGCCTCTATCCCTCGCTATCAGACTATCGGTGGTTGGGATGTTGCCTACAATCGCCCAAAACCAACTAATCGCGCTATTCCTGCGGGTTCAGTTTATTACTTTAGCTCTAATGCCAAACCCTCAGAAATCATCAAAGCTTTTCATTGGCAAAATATTGCTGATGAAAAGAGCGATGCTCAAATTGGCTTTGGGTTGGCACTTGTGGGCGCATGGAATTATTTAAAACTTTAAGGAAAAAAATATGCCTAATCCAAGTATTCAACAGAGTATTCAGCCCGATAAAGATTATACATTTTCTGATTATTTCAAGCTTGACTATGAACCAGAAGATGTCCTTGCTTATTTTGGCTATGAGATGAATAGCGAATCTCTGACCTTGCCTAAGAGTGGTATACCTTTACCAAGGCTGCCAGATTTGGGCGATCGCCTCCAACGCGCTTTACCTCACATTAGTCTCAATAATGAAACCGCAAGACGAGAATTTTTGATTGCGCCTGTGTTAATGGATTTAGTCGATCTCGTTGATGCCAAACTCAAGGTTAGTTATATCATCTCAGTCGATCGCCAACTTAAAGGATCGCTTGATTATTTCATTCAAACCAAGCGATCGCTGCTCATCATTGAGGCAAAAGATGAAAATCTACAACGCGGATTTGTGCAGTTAGCAACGGAGCTAATCGCCTTAGATCGTTGGCTAGAGGATGAGCAGCCGATCCTGTATGGGGCTGTCTCCATTGGCAGTGTTTGGCAGTTTAGCCGTCTAGAGCGCCAAGCCAAACGCATTACTCAAGATCTCAATCTCTATCGGGCGATCGGTGATCTAGAGGAACTAATGCGAATCCTGATCGGGATTTTGGAATAGTTATCACAGTATTGGGATTTATCCATTGGTTAGAGGTGGCGCGGGCTTTGCCCGCGCCACCTCTAACCAGAAAACAGTAAAAAAATCAGGAGAAATTTTTCATGTTTCAGAAAGCAAATTTGCTTTTCCTTTATACCGAAACCCCTTTACACGTTGGTAGTGGCAGCAGTCTGGGTACTGTCGATTTGCCAATTCAACGAGAACGTCATACCACTTTGCCAATGGTGCAAGGTTCTGGCATTAAGGGTAAGTTACGCAGTACATTTGAGGCGGATCTTGCTAAGTTGGACGAAAAGGAGAAGCCAAAAGAAGAGAAAAAGATTGATGCAATTTTTGGAGGACAAGACGCGAAAGCTAGTGATCATGCCGCCGCTTTATCGGTTGGTGATGCCCGAATTTTATTGTTTCCTGTCCGTGCTTTAGCAGGAGTATTTGCATGGGTGACTTGTCCTTTGGTGATTAATCGCCTTGCCAGAGATTTGCAGATGGCAGGACAAACTGCTTTACCTTGGAACTTAGCTGATTTAGAGGTTAAGGGACAACAAGCGTATACCCCAAATAACAGTAGTATCAAGATTGGTAATGATGTTGTTTTAGAAGAATTTTCTTTTGTGGTGCAAACATCTAATGACGAAGTTCAGAAATTTGCTAACTGGTTAGCTGATTCGGTGCTGCCCAGTGGCAATGAGTACAAATTTTGGAAAGATAAAATCAAACAAGATTTGGTGATCATCAGTGATGAGGCTTTTAAAGATTTCTGTCAGTTCAGTACAGATGTCGTTTCGCGCACCAAGCTAGATCCTGCGACTAAAACAGTGGCTATAGGTGCATTATGGACTGAGGAGAATTTACCTTCGGATGCTTTGCTTTATGCGCCTTTGTTTGCTTGCGATCCACGCATGGAAGACAAGGATAAGCCAAAGAAAAAGAATGATTCCACACAAAATATGGATGCAACTGAGGTTCTATCTTTAGTATCCGCGCATCTACAAAATGGTCATTCTAGATTGCAACTTGGCGGTAATGAAACCGTTGGGCGTGGTTTAGTAGCAACTCGCTTTTTGTAAGGTTTACAAATTTGATATTTTAAGGAGACAACATCATGTCAAAAAATAAATATAAGCAAGATACAGATTCTGGAAAAACTATTCGGCAAGAGACTTCAGTCATTACAACCAAAACAAGTATTGTTTCAAGTTCAGGATCTCAGACAATTGCACCAACCAAACCTACCGTAAATCCAAGAGATTTAGATCGCGATCGCGCTAGTTGTGCGTGGGAAAATATTAGTAAGGTTGATGCTACTAATACTGAATATGGCAGTCTGGCGCGTGAAATGCCAACGATGATTCAGGTGAATGGTTTGGCTCAAACTCTTGCTTTTTTGAAGGCGAAGAAGGGAAAACATCATTCATTAATTTTTGAACATCTTTCTGGATGGGTTTGTAATCAATTGAAGTTTCAAAATGGAGATTTACTAGAAAATGTGATTAGGATTGAGAGTCAAGAATATCGCCGTGCTACTTCAGAGTCTCTAGCCTATTTGCAATGGCTTAAAAGATTTTCTGAAGGGAAAATCAAGAAAGAAGAGGATAAAAAGCCATGAATCTACCCCATGACACACAACGTAATTTTAGGCTCCATGAGTCTAAATCTGATAATTTAGGGCTTTGGCTAGATCGGTTTGCCGATCCTGCAATTGAAGGACAGAAAAAACTCGAATTTTTCAAGAATCTTAAACCAGTCTTAAATTCTAAACCATATATTTCTAGATCTTCGCAAGGTCTAATTGATGCTTTTTATAGGCGATCGCTTGCTGTTGCTAATTCATTACCCCACGCAAGAACCTTTACTGCATCTCCTGAATGGCGGATGGTGGTGGGACTTGGACAGGCTAGTATTCTCGAAACTGCAATGACCTTAGATCGCGTTACAGGGATTCCGATTATTCCTGCTAGTGCTTTGAAAGGTTTAGCGGCTTCCTATGCTTTACTATGCGTTCTTGAAAAAACAAAGCGTGATGAAGAAGTGGAGAAGATTTATCAAAAGTATCTTAAACATGAGTTAGCTCTCGAAGATCTTCCTCCTAGTTGTGGAGATTTTCTCAATATCTTTGGTACACAAGACCAAGCAGGAAAGGTGATTTTTTTGGATGCAGTGCCAACTGAAGCACCAACTTTAGAGCCTGACATCATGAATTGTCATTATCCTGATTACTATGGTGGCAAGACTCCAAATCCAACACCCTATCAAAGCCCGAATCCTGTTTATTTTTTGACCCTGGGACGAGAGAGTAAATTTGCTTTTGCGATCGCAGGGCGTGACTCTAGTAAAAGCACTGCTGCTTTAGTGAGACTAGCTGAAAAATGGCTCAAGGCTGGTTTGCAAGAGCTAGGCATTGGTGCAAAAACTGCCGCAGGATATGGATATTTAGAGGTGTCAGAATCATGACGACTATTGCTACTTTTTTTGGCGATCGCGGCTTACTCATGAATTTTGAAGTATAACAATTAAATTAAGGAGAAAATCAATGAATCGAATTGTAGTTTCAACTATCGGCACAAGTTTACTGACTAACCAGATTAATAAAAAAGCAACAGATGAAGACAATTGGTATCCAAAGCTTCGGGATACTGCTCAACTTTCACTAGATGAAACACCTCAAGATGTTCAAGAAATCATCAAAACTTTAGGAAGTAGAGCAACAGAAAAACTGACCCAATCAAAAAATATTGGTGTGATTCGTTCTGCAAGTGCAGAATTAAATGGAATCTATGGATTGTATGCAGAAGATCTAACAAGAGGAGTACTTGATATTCACTGGCTAGTTGCTACTGATACAGCACAGGGTTTTGCTACAGCCAATATCGTCCAAAATTTTCTTCAAAAAAATGGGTTAAATAACACTAATATTCAGACACCTTCTGGCTTATCTACTGCAAGCACTGAAGCATTTGCGTCTGGAGTTGATGATTTGAGAGATTGGATAAACCGAGAGATTGAACCACTTCGAGATCAATACAGAGTCTATTTCAATCTTGTTGGTGGTTTCAAAAGCTTGCAAGGCTATTTGAACACGATGGGAATGTTTTATGCAGATGAGATAATCTATATCTTTGAAGGTAAAGACTCTAACTTGATCACAATTCCTCGACTACCGATAAAAATTGATACAGAGCAACTAGAACCACACAAGGTCAAACTAGCGCTAATGGATACAGACTTTGGAATTAGTGCAGAAGCAGCACAAGATGTTCCAGAGGCTCTTGTGTTTGATTTGGGCAACAAAAAAATCTTATCTACATGGGGCAAATTGATTTGGGATGGTTGCAAAGTACAGTTACTTTCACAAGAACTTGTACAACTTCCACACATCCAGTACAACGATACTTTTCGGGCTGACTACAACAAAATTGGTAATTCTAAAGACAGATTTAACCTGCAACAAGAACTCATTAAAGTCTCTGCAACCTTACAAGCATCGAATGGCGATACTAGCATTTTGCTGTCTTCATTTAGATATACACGTTATCAAAATTCAGATCAAATCGATCACTTTAGAATTAGCCAAAGTATGCGAGTTAGCTGCAAATCTGTCAATGGCAATCTAATACTTCGCTATTACGGTACTCACAATCATGTTGAAAGAAGTGAAGGATTGTAGCGATCGCCTCTTCACCCCCCCATCTCAATCTATAAAAAAGCGATCGCCTAATTTTCGAGAAAAAGGAAATGTAAGCTCCTCAATATGGGTAAAACAAAATGGCTAATAGTTTAGATTCCGCTCAAATTGTATTAGAAGTGTTTCAAGTGGCGATCGCCGATCTGCTTGGTGAAAGCTTGCTCAGTGTTTGCAAACTAAATAGTGAAGAAAATGAGATAATCAAAAAGGCTAGAGAGCTTTTAGGACTTAACCGCGAAGTTAATACTTTGTCGCTATTGTTCGATCGCGTAAAACTACCCGATGGCAAAGGATCGAATGGAAATTATTATGTGGCATTACATGAAATAAGCTGTAATTCTGAAGGTTATCCAACTATTCCTTATCCGATCGCTGATCAACCTAATCAACAAAATTTACAAGAATATCAAGCGAGAATTGCCACTGAAATTAAAACTCATCTAAGTAGTGATCGCTGGAACGATCTTAGTTTTCTAACATTTATTCTGGAAAAATATGGTTCATGCGTTAGCTATGGCGATTCGCACACGGCACTAGTTGATGCCGCGAGAATGACGGCGGCGGTTGCAGTAGCCTTGTCACAAAATCAAGAATCTGATGCTGAATCTAAATTTCATTTGATTGCGGGTAGTTTGTCGGGTATTCAAAACTTTATTTATACCATTTCATCTGATGGTGCTTTGAAGTCTTTGAGGGCAAGAAGTTTTTATCTGGAACTCGTTGCCGAAGAAATTGTGCAGCAGATTTTAGCAAAGTTTAATTTGCCGCGTACTAATGTAATTTATGCGGGTGGTGGTAATTTATTTATTCTTACTGGTGGTCACACAAAATCATTAGAAGATAATTTAAAGATTATCCAAAATAAATTTAATGAATGGCTATTGAAAACCTTTCAAGGCAAGATTTTCTTTTCTCTAGATTACGCATTTTGTGAAGCTCAAGATGTTGGCTCATCTAAGTTTCGTGAGTGTTGGAATAAAGCGATCGCTAAACTAGCAGTACAGAAAAACAGAAAATTTGTTAATCAAATTCAACAAAATGATAGCAATAAATTATTAGCGACAAAGCATAGTTATCAACCTTGCAAAGTTTGTCACCGTGATGATACTGACGATCTAAAACCAATCAATAAACATGAGCAAGAATCTCCTCTTGCTTGCAAGACTTGTCGAGATATGTTCAGACTTGGCGAGCAATTACCTGATACTTCAGCTATTTTTAGAACAACTAAAGAATCTAGTGAAGGGGCAAGATATTCTATTAAAATTAATGAATACTACTATCATTTATTTCAAGCCATTAAACTAATTCCTAATCTTGAAATTGAAACAATCTACTGGATTAACAACTGGGAGACTATCAATTACACAAAAGGATCTACTGTCTTGATGTTGATGGGTAGATATTATCAAGAAATTACCGAAAACCAATTTCCTAGAGCCGAAGAATTAGCTGCCAATGCTCAAGGTATTAACCGTGTAGGTTATTTACGGATGGATGTCGATCACTTAGGACAAATTTTTGCTCATGGTTTGGATGATCATAATTATTCATTACCAAGAGTGGCGAGTTTGTCGCGTCAGATGAGCTATTTCTTTAAGGTTTATCTCAATAGTTTGGCAGGCGATCGCACCAACAACTTGCCCGAAAAAGTTCAAACTTTAACTACATCATCGGATAAAAACTTTAGTCGCCGCAATCTCATGTTTATCTACGCAGGAGGCGATGATCTATTTATTAGTGGTGCTTGGAATGAAGTTGTCGAATTTGCCTTTGATATTTATCAATCATTTCGCGCCTATACTGGCAACCATCCAGATATTACAATTTCGGGTGGTATCAGTATCGATGATGCGAAGTTTCCCCTTTATCAATCAGCAGATTCTTCGGGAGAAGCCGAAAGTAAAGCTAAAGGCAATGGTCGTGATAGCTTGGGATTATTTGGGCAAGCGTTTAAGTGGGAAGAATGGCTTGGAATGGAAAATGTTCAGGTCGATGAGATATCTTCTTTGAAAGAAGCAGTGAAGTATATCCAAACTAAGGAGGAATTGAAGCTTTTTGGTGTGTTGGCGATCGCCAGAGCAATCCAAACTTTATTGAAATCAGATGCTCAAGTTTCGCGTAACTTCACTCACAATCTTTTAGCCACTGCTCAAATCCAAGAACAGAAAATAGAAGAATTTGAGGATAAACGTGCTGTTAAGCAATATGCCAATCAAGATAAAGATATTCGCTACTTCTTGCATTTACCCAAAATTGCTTATACGTTAGCGCGTTTACCCGATCGCCTTCGCGGTAATCCTGAATTTACTAAAATCAGTACATCGCTCAAGAGTCCGTACAATGCAACCTATTTCAGGGCGATCGCCACATGGATCGAATTACTAAATCGTGGAGGAACAAACCAATGATTGCAATTGCCACTAAGCCTAGTCTCAGTTTTGATGATTATCTCAAATACAACGATGGTACTGATAACCGCTATGAATTATTTGATGGAGAACTAATTCTAATGAATCCGCCCACTGGGTTACACGCTTTGATCATCTTTGGTATTAGTGAATTTCTAATGACAGAAATTCGCCGCCAAAATTTACCTTGGATTGCTCTACAAATGTTTGGTGTGCGGACTGCATGGCGGCGATCGCGTTTGCCAGACTTATGCGTAACTACGCTCGCAAGAGCAAATGAATTACGCGAAGTGTCCGCAGTTCTAGATTCTGGAGCTTTGCTGGTGGTGGAAGTGGTCAGCCCTGATTCGGTGAAAACCGACTATCGCTACAAGCGCACAGAATACGCTGCCGCAGGTGTTCCCGAATATTGGATTATCGATCCAATCTCGAACAAGGTTTCAATTTTACAATTAGTGGAGGGTCTATACGAAGAAACTGTATATCAGGGTGACGAAGTTCTGCGATCGCCTTTATTGCCAGAATTAGCGATCACAGCCAATCAAATTTTACAAGTTTAACTAATATGAACCAACCCAGTAGACCATTTAAGCCCAATCAAGCAGCCCCACAAAGTTCTACCAGCACTTCTACAGAAGATGAAGATATAGTAACTTTGATGACAAAGAAAATTAGCCAATTCAAAAATGGGCTAAAAGAGTACAAAACCCGTGAATTAGTTGAAGACACAGAAAAACTAGGTCGAAAACTGGCTCAAGAGCAAGATCCCAAGCTAAAAACTACTCAAATCCGCAAGTTTTTAGATGCTATAAATCGATTGAAGGTAAAAACTTCTGGATTAACTGATTTGCCAGAAGATGTCAAGTCTGAATTGCATTTACTAAGACCGAAACTAGCATACGCAGCAGCAAGACAAGCAACTGATCGCAATCCAGGACCAGTTGAACCGTTAAAAAAGGTTTTGGAAGCTGCTCTAAAAAAAGACATGGATATGGAAGATTTTTTTCGCCTTGTTCAGTTGATTGAAGCTATCATTGCATACCACAAAGCCGCAGGAGGCAAAGACCAATAATGAAAACCCAAAATCCCTTGCTTGGCAAGTTGAAACTCACCAGTAATTTAGTTGTTAAAACTGGTTTACATATCGGTGGTGGTAGTATGAGCCTCGATATCGGCGGTATTGACAAAGCTGTTGTCCGAGATCCACTTACTCGTCATCCTTACTTACCAGGTTCATCGATCAAGGGAAAGATGCGTTCTATTTTGGAGCGCTTCCTGAATAAACCTGCAAACCGCGATGGTGGTGTGAAAACATTTCGCTATGAAAGCGATGATTTGGAGCCAGGCTATTCACTAAATGAGCTTAGATTTGAAGGAGCTAATAATTGTGAGCTAAGTCGTGTGTTTGGCTCAACAGGAAAAGCTTGCTGGCTTCCAGAAGAGATTGTGCGATCACAAGAAAACTTAGAGCGCGATGGTAATGATGAGAAAATGTTTCATGGAGTAAAACATCACAAAGTTAAAAATGGTCGTAATTCTCCTGCACGTCTAATCGTGCGTGATTGTCATTTGACTGTTGATTCTGCTGAAAAGCTCAAAGCTATTGATACAGGTCTATACATGACCGAATGGAAATTTGAGAATGGCATGGATCGTATTACTGCCGCCGCTAACCCTCGCCAACTAGAGCGTGTGCCTGCGGGTGCAATTTTTGAATTTGAACTGGTCTATACCGTTGAGAATCCAGAACAAGCAGTTAAGGATTTACAAAACTTGGCGATCGCCCTTGCAATTCTTGAAGATGATGCCCTTGGTGGACATGGCTCACGCGGCTATGGCAAAGTTGCCTTTGAGAAATTCCAGCTTTTCTATCGTGATTTAAACTATTACAGAACAATCGGTAATGTCGATCGCGTCAAACAAGAAACACTCACAGAGGCAGCTAACACAGAGCAACTTCTCAATGAATTTGCGAAGGTTACTGATGCTGTCCAAGCCCTATTACCCGCAGGAAACAGCTAACTATGAGCAAATGGAAGTTAGTCAAGCTAGACTTCAAAAATAATCCTGCTCATTTTGGTGAATTGGGCATTGGCATGGAAGAAACTAGCGAACGAGTGCGATCGGACACACTGTTTAGTGCCTTAGTGATTTCTTACGCCCGTCTTGGTAAAAATGTTGATACTTTACTTCAGCGTTTTCATCAGGAAGAAGTACCTTTTCGGCTTAGTTCTAGCTTTATTTATAGAGAACAGGATAGCGAAACCACCTATTTTTTACCGCGCCCAAAACAGCCTCCAATTAACTATCCTATTGGTGACGATCTCAAAATTGCTAAGGACTACAAGAAGCTTAATTTCTTGGATTTAGAAACATGGAAAAGCTGGTATCAGAATGAAAGTTTTGATCCGTCAGAAAATCTTCCTGAAAACTTTTACAATAAATGTTTTGACATTGACAAACAGCCTAAAATTGCCATCGATCGCAACACTCGCGCCACCAATCTATATCACACATCTTTTGTGCGTTATCGTTCTAAACCAAACGATAAATCTGGTTTGTATTTCCTAATCAAGTTTAAGAATGAAATCTTAGACAATGATCTTAACGATCTTGAGGCAGCAATTAGACTATTAGGAGAAGAAGGACTAGGGGGCGAAAGATCTAGTGGTGCAGGTCAATTTGAACCTTCATGGCATGATTTGGATAAAACATGGGATAGCCTTGTTAAATTCAAAGATAAAAATGCTCAAAGTCTAATCAGTCTCTATTGGGATGATGAAAATTTAATTTCTCTTGAAAATTCCAGCTATGAATTACAAGAGCGTGGCGGCTGGATTACGTCATCTAGCAAGAATCAGAGGCGTAAAAAAGTGATCATGTTTGCTGAAGGTTCTGTATTTCGTGAATTCCCCAGAGGTAAACTCGCTAACGTTACACCTCCTGAGTTTTCGCAACACCAAATATACCGCAGTGGAATTGCCGTCAGTCTGCCGATCAAAATCAAATAGAAGTGAACATGATGACTCAAATTACTACCTTGCCCGATCGCGCTGCCATCAGAGAACAACGCAAACTCGAAGTAAAGAAATTCCAACTTTACAGCCAAATGTTTCACATTGGTTCCGAGGTATCTAAGCTGAATCCCTTTGAATATGTGGCAACAGGCAACCGCGTTTATTTGCCCGATCGCGATGCCCTAGCCCAAGCGTTGCGAGAAGAAGGCAAGTTGCAGGAATACATCAATCGCATTGAAGATCGCCAAGAGATTACATCGCTCTTAAAAAGTGCTTTTGGCGATCGCTGGTATGAAACTGAAACCGATGACGACAAACCTATTTTTCCAGAATACAGAGCCAGTAAGCGTCTTACCGAACAAAAAATTACCGACCTGCGCCCAATGATGCGTAATGGTATGGGGAAATTATATGTTCCTGGGACTTCGATTAAAGGGGCAATTAGAACAGCGATCGCCTATTACTTGCTCAAACACGCTGATGAATTTAGAGTGCCTAAACTGCAAAGAATCAGCAGTATTGAAGAGAAACTGCGAAAAAACTTAGGCGATCTCAAGCCACGCGCTAAATTTGTCGATGATAGCCTATTTATGGATGAGTTATTTGCCAACTATGGCTTAACCTATCAAAATCGCGCCGCATCAGTACAGGATCGCCCCAATCCCAATACTGACATCATGCGTGCTGTCCATGTTACCGATACTGACTCCATTGAACAATTTACAAAATTGAATGCTAAAGGTCAAACCGTAACCTATAACCAAGCCCTAGTTGCCGAAGTGCTAGTAACTAGTCACTTCAACGATGACAAAGCAAAATATCGTGCTTCCATCTTTGCGGAAATGGTATCTAATCTGCAAGTTCCCTTTGAAATCAGCATCGATCAAGAAATGTTGTCATGGTTTAAGCATCGACAAAATATGCAATTACCTTTTCAGAACATTGATGATCTGGTCAAAATTTGCAAAGAATTTGCTCAAGAGCAATGGAACTTTGAGCATGACTATTGGCAAGGTGTGAAGGATAACATCAATGCTAAAGATACTAATGGACAAACTATCAATCTAAATTACGATCGCATTCACAAATTCTATGAAAAAGAAACCTGTCCCTATGCCCTCAGAATCGGCTGGGGCAGTGGCATGACAGGAACAACTGTCGGCACATTATTAGATGATGAGTTACGCGCCCAAGTTCGTGACACTTGCGGCATCAAAGCCCCGAATTTTGAAGCGCCTAAGTCTCGGCGCACTGTGGCAAATGCTAAAAGGGAGATTCAATTTGTGTTAGGATGGTCAATGTTTAAGCCTCTAAATTAGACAATAAAATTATGTCGATATACATTACTAGAGTTAAAGCAATTGGAGTTCATGATCGCTTTGACTTCGATCAAAAATTTCAGTCAGGAGTTAATTTGCTTTACGGCACAAATGGTGTGGGAAAAACTACTTTTCTTCATATTATTGCCAATGCTCTTAATAGTGATTTCCAAAGATTTAAATATCTCAAATTTAGACATATTGAGATTACCTATAGCGATAATAATGTGCTTAGCATATCTTGGAATACCAAAGATAATGTAATTAGAGTATCAAGAAGCGATCGCCGTAAAAAAGTTGAGATTCCTAAAGATGTAGCTAACGGAACTGTTGATAATCTAAAAATCACTCGAATTGATGGATTTGAGCCATTAGTTGAAGTTTCCTATATTCCAGCATTTAGACTTCTGATTGATGCATGGTTTTCATCTAAACAGCAACATTTGAACAGCTATGAAGATACAATCAATGAAAAAACACTATATGCTAGAAAAGTCTTTGGAGAATTTATACCACAACTTTCTTATCCCGCAATTACAGAGGTGATTGAAGGATTAACCGAGGATTTGAAAAATGCAAGATTAAAACTTGCAAATCTTGAGCGTAGATTTTTTATTGAACATTTTGTAGATTTTTATTCTGTCACATCGGATAATTATGTTGCAAATAGTTCTATTGAAACTAAAAATCTAGAATTAGATAACTTGATTAATGAGTTAGATAGTCATCCATTTCAAGAAGAAAATATTTTCTTTCGTCCTGTACTTGAACAAGTAAAAACTACGCTTTCTCAGAAAAATTTAAATCTAGAGACTATAAATACAAGGCAAAATATTATTTTAGATGTATGTTACAAACTTTTTAGCAATTTATTAAAGTATCAGCAGGAATGTTATGAAAACTTAGATTTATATCTCGCGGCAGTTAATAACTTTTTGGTTGACAAAAAACTAATTTTTGCTAAAGAAACTGAAGATTCTCAGCAAGCATCTTTTTGTTTTAAGTACAAAGTAGATAATCAAACTTTATTTGAAGGAGTAAAAGGTTTGTCATCAGGTGAACACCAAATCCTTTCGCTATTGTATGCTTGCTACACTGCAAATCAAGGAATTATACTAATTGATGAGCCTGAAATTTCTCTTCATATTGATTGGCAAAGGAAGCTACTTGATAACTTAACAAATCATTCTCCATCTCATCAATTAATCATCTGTACTCATTCGCCAATAGTCCCTGCCGATTATGACGAAGAACTTGAAGAATTGCAAGTTAGTTTAACAGATACTTCTGTTTGGGAATATGATGTCTCAATTGATTCTGATTATACTTTAAGTGTGGAGGGAGATACGGAAGATGTCGAATTTAAAGCTTACTCCTGATGAGTATAAAAGAATTATTAAGATGGATACACTGAATAAATATTTACTTGTTGAAGGTAAACAAGACAAGCAATTCTTTCGACTGTTTCTTTATGAATTTTCTCCCGAAATACAAATAGTTATTGATAGTGCAGAAAAATTTGTAAGCTTTGACAATACATTTGGTAAACGACAAATTGT
>Ga0316612_1000175_pt1 | contig 24371 bp, 24 predicted proteins | sample MIS2016226_MG_FD_207676 | JGI IMG/M metagenome (GOLD analysis project Ga0316612, IMG submission 207676) | Microbial mat bacterial communities from Middle Island sinkhole, Lake Huron, Michigan, United States - MIS.2016.226 | ecosystem: Environmental > Aquatic > Freshwater > Lake > Sediment... | reverse complement strand
GGTATATTGAAACAATGGACAAAAGAATTGAAAAATTTAATGAACTAATGAAAACATTTGAATCCGAAAATGAGTTAGGTAAAAACCTTTCTAATTTAATTGTAAACATTTAATAGACTTTATATAAAGACAAAAGGAATTAAACGAGTGGCTACATTCATACATAAAAATAATATTTCGGCTCAAAGAATGAGTTTTAAACTTGGATTTAATGAAATTGACTCTCATACTTTTGTATCAAATGAAAGGTTTAACAATGATTTTTCTATTTTATGTTCAGACATAAACAACTCCAACATTTACATAAAACATTTAACATCATAAACTATGAAAATAGCAATCCTCGGTTGGGGTTCCCTAATTTGGCTACCCAAAGATTTAAAATTCAATGCAAATGTAGGCTGGAAAGAAAACGGTCCCGTTTTACGTATTGAATTTGCTAGAATATCTAAAGATGGTAGATTGACATTGGTCATTACGCCAAACGGCACAGAAGTTCCGACATTGTATTCGGTTTCTAGTTTTGATAGTCTTGATTTGGCTGTTTTAAATCTAAAAAAACGTGAAGGAACTGTGGAAGAAAACATCGGTTCTTATAACAAATCTAAAGATGAATTTTCTCTAAAAGATTTTTCGTTTAAAGAAAACATCACAAACTGGATTCAAACCACTGATTTTGATGCCGTAATTTGGACAAATCTTCCTGAAAATTGGGAGATAAGAAATGAAGAAAAAGTTGTTATTAAAACAATCGACCCAAACGATAGAATCGAATATTTACAAAATTTAAAAGGCTCTGAAAGTGCTTTAGCCGAAGAATACATTCGCAACACCCCAAAACAAATAGCCACCACCTACCAAAAAAAGATTATTGAAACTTTGGGTTGGAAATAAAACAAAACCACTATGAACCTAGAACAACGAAAACTACTCGAACAACTCGCTGAATTAGGCGATGTTACCTATATCAAAAGTGATCAATCTATTCAGGAACTTATTATAAAAGCCATTTCAGAAATGGATAAAGAAGCTCTTGAATTACTACTAGAAATTATTCCAGATTTTGATGAAAAGGAAGAGTTTTTAGCTGAAGTTAATTTAGAATTTAAAAAGTTTAAAGAAAATAAGGATACACATTTACTTGCTTATAGTGGAAAATGTAGCGGAGGTTTCTGTGATAATTTTTGTAGTAAAGGATACTCATTTACAGGAAATGTTTCTAACACATTTTACAATGTTGTATTTGAGATAGAAAATGGAGAATTTAAAGGTCTATGTGAATGTTACCAATTTGATATTGATGACACCATAATTAATGAAGCTCGAAAAGAAAGCAAAAAAAAGGAATTTGATTCCTACGAATTCACCGATTCGGACCTCGAGGATTTACCTTTTTGAAATATAAAGGACACTATTAAGCTATCCTCCTAAACCAATAAAGCTCAAAAACATCCATTTTTGAGCTTTATTTTGCTTTTTAATGCGCTTGAAAAGATTTGACAACTTTTTGAAAGTTGTCAAATCTATCAAAAGAATTACGAAGCAATCTCCAATCGTTTCAATAAATTTCTGTTCAAAGTTTCTTTGGCGTAATCCACATCTATTTCTAGTAATTTTTCATCCGTGCTTGGCAATTCATACATCGCATCGGTGAGGATGGCTTCGCACAACGAACGCAATCCACGAGCTCCAAGTTTGTATTCTAAAGCTTTTTCTACAATAAAATCCAATGCCTCGTCAGTGATGTTGAATGCTACTTCGTCCATCAAAAACAACTTTTGGTATTGTTTGATTAAGGCATTTTTAGGCTCGGTCAAAATGGCTCTCAAGGTTTCTCTATCCAAAGGATCCATGTGTGTCAATACAGGCAAACGCCCAATGATTTCGGGAATCAATCCAAAATCTTTGATGTCTTTCGGGATAATGTATTGCAACAAATTGTCTTTGTCTATATTATCTACATTTCTCGAAGTGCTATAACCAACAGCCTGACGATTCAATCGTTTTGAAATAATTTTTTCAACTCCATCGAAAGCACCACCAGCAATAAACAAGATGTTTTGGGTGTTGACCTCAACAAATTTTTGGTCTGGATGTTTTCTGCCTCCTTTTGGCGGAACATTGACAACTGTTCCTTCCAATAATTTCAATAAAGCTTGTTGAACGCCTTCGCCTGAAACATCACGCGTGATGGATGGGTTGTCGCTTTTACGGGCAATTTTATCAATTTCGTCTATAAAAACGATACCTCTTTCGGCTTTAGTCAAATCATAATCAGCGGCTTGCAAAAGACGAGTTAAAATACTTTCGACATCTTCGCCCACATACCCTGCTTCTGTTAAAACCGTTGCATCAACGATTGCCAAAGGAACATCTAACATTCTGGCAATGGTTTTGGCCACCAAAGTTTTTCCAGTTCCAGTTTGACCTACCATTATGATATTACTTTTTTCAATCTCGACATCATCGTGCAATTCTTGTTGCATCAAACGTTTGTAGTGATTGTAAACCGCAACCGACATTACTTTTTTGGTTTGGTCCTGACCAATAACATATTGATCTAGGAAAGCCCTAATTTCTTTTGGTTTTTTCAACACTAAATCGGCAGGCAAATGTTTTTTGCTGCTAGATTTTAATTCTTCTAAAACTATTCCGTGGGCTTGTTCGATACATTTATCACATATATGCGCATCGATACCAGCAATCAACAAATTGGTTTCCGGTTTTCTTCTGCCACAGAAAGAACATTCTAATTTTGGTTTTGCCATCTTTTTAGATTGCAGATTTTAGATTGCAGATTTCAGATTGCAAAAAACTGCCGACTGAAATCTGAAACCTGTTATCTAATTTAACTTCTTCTTAAAACTTCATCAATCATTCCGTATTCTTTGGCTTCATCGGCAATCATCCAATAATCGCGCTCACTGTCTTTGTGAACCCTATCGAAAGTTTGTCCTGAATGGTGCGAAATAATTTGATACAATTCGTCTTTTAATTTCAACATTTCACGCAAGTTGATTTCCATATCGGTGGCAACGCCTTGTGCTCCGCCCGATGGTTGGTGAATCATCACTCTCGAATGTGGCAATGCCGAACGTTTACCTGCGGCTCCTGCACACAACAAAACTGCTCCCATAGAGGCTGCCATTCCAGTGCAAATGGTGGCTACGTCAGGCTTGATGTATTGCATGGTGTCATAAATTCCCAATCCTGCATAAACGCTTCCGCCGGGAGAATTCAAGTAAATTTGAATGTCTTTTGAGGCATCGGCACTTTCTAGGAAAAGTAGCTGTGCTTGAACGATATTGGCAATTTGATCATCGATTCCTGTTCCCAAGAAAATAATTCGATCCATCATCAATCTCGAAAAAACATCCAATTGAGAAATATTCAACTGACGCTCTTCGATAATATAAGGAGTCATGTTAGTTGGATTCATTGCCGACACGATTTTGTCGTAGTACATGGCATTTACGCCTTGGTGTTTTGTAGCAAATTTTTTAAATTCCTTCCCGTAGTTCATTTTTTTTAAAGTTTAAAAGTTGGTTAAAACTTCCAGCCTTTAAAAGCTGGAAGCTTTAAAAAAAGAGCGTCAAAAAAATATTTTTTTCAGACGCCCAAAGATACTTAATTTTTATTGTCTTGTATTTGAAATAAAATCATAAAATTATTCGACATTCGACTTCTACCTCCTTACCTCTACCTTCAATTTACTCTCCGTAAGAAGCAGCAATAAACTGTTCATAAGTCACCTCTTTCACGGTTGGATTGGCTTTTTCCTTGAACAATTCCAATAATTTTTCGGCAACTACTTGGTCTGAAAGTCTTTTTACTTCTTCTTGGTTCGACAAAACTCTTGCTACAATGCCTTGAACTTCTTCGTCGGTAGGATTGGTTTGTCCAAATTGCGCCATTTGCTGACGAATTGATTTTGTGGTAAAAGTTTTCAAATCTTCAAACGTAATTTTAATATCACTTTGAGCCAGTGCTCTGCCCTCAATTAATTGAAAACGCAATCCTTTTTCTGATCTTGCATATTCTACTTCGGCTTGCTCTGGAGATAATTTTTTCTCTCCAACGGTTTGCAACCATTTTTTAAGAAATTCGGCAGGCAAATCGAATTTGGTGTTTTCGATTAAAAACTCGGTCACATCGCCCAATAATTTTTGGTCGGCTTGTTGGGCAAATTGGGCTTCTGCATCTTCTTTGATTTTGACTTTCAATTCTTCTAATGTAGCCACATTTCCAGGCCCGAAAAGTTTTTCGAACAGTTCTTGGTTCAATTCAGCTGGCTCAGAAAGCGTGATGGCTTCGATAGTAAAATCGACATCAATTGCTAAACCGTGAACATTATCGTGACCTACTTTCAAGTAATCCATCAATTGATGATCGTCTTCAAATAATCCTTTGGTATTTACTGTTACTACATCACCCACTTTTTTCCCAATAAATTGATCAGCTGTTGATTTGTCTTTGAAAATGGACAAAGTAATAGTTGTAGTATTTCCGATTCCTTCAGCTTCATTAGTAAAAACTCCTTTAATATCAACACCTTCCGCAACCACTTCTTGAGGAAGTGGATTTCCAAATTGTTTTTGAATACGAGCCACTTGACCGTCAATTAATTTGTCATCGGCTTTTACTACATATTTTATGATTTCATTTTTAGCCTCTAAATCCAAATCAAAATGGGGAACCAAACCGATTTCGAATTCAAAAGTTAATTCTTCGGCAGACCAATCCAAGTCTTCGTTTACTTTGGCAAGAGGAGTTCCTAAAAGGTTCAGTCTTTCTGAGGCTATGAAACGTTCCAAAGCCAAATCGACCACTTTTTTAACTTCTTCTTGTTTGATGGCTTTTCCGTATTGTTTTTCTACCAGCTCTTTTGGTACTTGTCCTTTTCTAAAACCTTTTACAGTTGCCAAAGGCATCTTTTCGTTTATTCTTTTGGCTACTTGACCTTTGTAATCCATGTGAACAATTGTCATTACAATGGTTTCGTTTACTGCGTCTAATGCTACTCTTTTAATATCCATTTTCTTGGTTAATTTATATAATAAAATTGGGTTGCAAAATTATAAAAATTTTACAACCCATACAAGTTTTTGATTGATGTATTTTGACAGCTTTTAAAGCTCTAATTTCTACCTTATTTTATTTATCTTTTCCGATTATTGCATACAAAATCGACTGCGACAAAGACAATACAAGACTAAACAACAAGGCTGTAAAAAAAGTATCGACAGTAAAACCTCCAACAATTTTGGTGCAAATCAAAATTATTATCGCATTAATTACCAATAAAAACAAACCCAAAGTAAAAACCGTGAGCGGTAATGTCAGCAAAACAAATATTGGTTTTATAAACAAATTTAGCAACCCCAAAACAACGGCAACCAGCAAAGCGGTTAGAAAGTTTGGAACGTGAACACCAGTCATAAAATGGGAAATAAGCAGTACCAAACCCGATGTGATTAGAATTTTTAGAAGAAGTTTCATAGTTTTTATTTTTTTCAAAAGTAAAATATTTATTTTAAAAACGAACTTGTTAGTTCGTAAAACAGTTGCGGGTTTTCGGCGTGAAGCCAATGACCCACATTTGGAATTGTTTCTATTGAGGAATTTGGAAAATGATGTTTTATGTTTTCAAAATCTTCGTCCAAAATATAATTGGAATTTCCGCCACGAATAAAAAGCGTTGGTTTATTTAATACTGCTTTCTCAGGAAGTGGTTTCCCGATTTCGTCAATTTTTTTGTTGAATACGGCCAAATTAAATCGAAATGCCAATTGTCCAGGCTCCTGCCAATACAGGTTTTTTAGCAAAAACTGCCTAGTACCAAAATCGGTAATGTATTTTGAAATTATTTCTTCGACTTCGCTTCGGCTTGGTTTTAACGAAAAATCGACTGCATTCAATCCCTCCAAAATAGTTTGATGATGTTGCGGATAAAATTTTGGACCAATGTCGGCAACAATTAATTTTTCTAACATTTCAGGGTGGGTTGTTGCAAAGAGCATTGCTGTTTTTCCTCCCATCGAATGTCCCAAAATATTAACTTTTTCTAGATTATTGGCTTGACAATAATCGAAAACATCTTGAACCATTATCTCATAATTGAACTCATCCGAATGGAAACTCTTGCCGTGATTGCGCAAATCCAACAGATGAACCTGAAATCCATTGGCAGCAAACTGCATTCCCATAGTTTTCCAATTATCGGACATCCCCAAAAATCCGTGGAGAATTAACAAAGGTTTGCCAGTGCCTTCTATTTTTGAGTACAACATTTTGATGTTTTTTTAAACCACAAATTTTTACAAATTAGAATTTGTGAAAATTTGTGTAATTTGTGGTGGAATTTTATTTCAACTTTTGCAAATACATATTCACTACATTATCCAATCCCAGATAAATAGCTTCGGAAATCAATGCGTGACCAATGGAAACTTCCAATAATTCTGGTATATTTTGTTTGAAAAACTGTATATTATCCAAACTCAAATCGTGACCAGCATTGATTCCCAACCCCAATTCATTGGCCAAAACTGCCGATTTTATATAAGGATCAATTCCGTTTTGGTTTCCCAAACTGTATTCAAGTGCAAAAGATTCGGTATATAATTCTATTCTGTCTGTTCCAATAATTTTGGCGCCTTCAATCATTTCGATAACGGGATCGACAAAAATAGAAGTTCTGATTAAGTTACGCTGAAATTCTTGAACTATTTCAGTAAGAAAATCTTTGTGTTTGATGGTGTCCCAACCTGCATTTGAGGTTATAGCATCGACAGCATCGGGTACTAAAGTAACTTGTTCGGGTTTTATTTCGAGAACCAAATCGACAAAACTTTTCTCGGGATTGCCCTCTATATTGTATTCCGTGTAAACTATTTTTTTTAAATCTCGGGCATCTTGATAGCGAATGTGTCTTTGGTCGGGACGAGGATGAATGGTAATTCCTTGACCACCAAATTTTTGAATATCGGCGGCTACTTTCAATAAATCGGGAACATTTCCTCCACGAGCATTTCGCAAAGTGGCTATTTTGTTAATATTTACACTTAACTTTGTCATTATTTTATCATTTCGAGGCACGAAGCAATTGCATTGTTTTTGACTCTATTTTTAATTTTGCGAAAATACAAAGTTAAATTCATCAGTTTTTGTATAATTTTGATTATTTTGCATCAAATATTTAGGATTGATATATGACAGAGATTACAAACTATATTACCAACGATTACAAAGCGATTGATAGTCAGGAAACTATTTCGACTGTTCAAGACTTTTTTGATGAATTAACTTTTTCACATTTTCCTGTGGTCGAAGAAGGAATTTACATTGGTAGCATCGCTTCAGATGATATCGAAATATTCGATACTTTCAAGAAAGTTTTAGATTATCGCTATTCTCTCGAAGGTTTTTTTGCAAGAGAAAATATGATTTGGCTCGATGTTTTAGAAGTTTTTGCTAAAAATCATTCCAATTTAGTCCCAGTTTTGGATCAAAAAAACCAATATTTAGGTTATTATGAAATTAGAGATATTCTAAATTTTTTTCACGAAACTCCTTTTTTGCAAGAATCAGGCGGAATTCTGGTAGTTCAAAAAAGCACCTTAGGATATTCGATGGGAGAAATCACTCAAATCATCGAAAGCAATAATGGCAAAATACTGGGCATATTTGTGTCAGAAGCTGATTCAGTTTACACACAAGTAACCATAAAAATTAGTTTAGGCGTAATGAACGAAATCATACAATCTTTTAGAAGATACAACTACGAAATTATTTCGGAACATTATGAAGACAATTACATCAACACCTTAAAGGAACGCTCGGATTATTTAGACAAATATCTTAATATCTAATAAATGAAAATAGCCATTTACGGTCAATATTATCAAAATAGTACAGAACCCATCATTAAAGATATTTTCACTTTTTTGACTAAGAACAATGTTGAGATAATTATAGAGGTTAATTTTCTAGAAATCTTAATCGAAAAAAATCTTATCTTAAAAGATTATCCCACTTTCGAATCACATACAGAATTAGACAGCAGTTTTGACATCCTAATCAGTATTGGTGGAGATGGTACTATTTTGAGAGCAGCAACATTAGTTAGAGATTCTGGGGTACCTATTCTAGGAATAAATGCAGGTCGTTTGGGATTTTTGGCTACCGTTCAAAAAGACAATATCGCTGCATTTTTACAATTTATTATCGATAAAAAATATTCTATATCAAAAAGAACTTTGCTAAGTTTGGCTTGTTTTCCAGAAAACGAGGCCATCAAAGACCTAAATTTTGCCATTAATGAAATTTCAGTCAGCAGAAAAGAAACCACCTCGATGATTACCATCGAAACTTATTTGAACAACGAATATTTAAATTCCTACTGGGCCGACGGATTGATTATTGCAACACCCACAGGTTCTACAGGATATTCTATGAGTTGTGGAGGTCCAATTTTGACACCAAATGTTCAAAGTTTTGTAATTACCCCAATCGCTCCCCATAATCTGAATGCTCGCCCGCTTGTGGTTACAGATGAAACGGAAATTAGACTTAAAGTTTCTGGTAGAGACGACAATCATTTGGTTTCTTTAGATTCCAGATTATTTTCTGTTAGTAATGACACCATATTATACATCAAGAAATCTCCTTTTGAAATAAATATGGTTGAAATTCCAGATGCAACCTTCTTGAAAACCTTGAGAAATAAGCTTTTTTGGGGCGAAGACCGTAGAAATTAAATCAAAATAGCATTGGAGATATACAAAATAATCTTTTTTGGCGTTTCTATACTTTTAGAATCCTTAATTCTGAAATAATTATAGGGTCAATTATCCAATTTGTTAGACATTAAAAAAATGTGTATGGATTGGCGTTAATATTATTATATTTGCACGCAATTTTTTATTTAATGTATAAATTTTTCAATTTAATTTTCTTGTTTTTCATCTTTTCCATGAATGCACAAATTCATGAAATTGGAATTTTTGTTGGCGGAAGCAACTATATTGGCGATGTAGGATCAACTACCTATATTTCTCCAAATAGACTTGCCGTGGGATTTCTATATAAATGGAATAAAACCCCAAGACTTTCCTATCGTTTTTCATTAAACGGAGGCTATTATTCAGCAAATGATCTTGATTCTGAAGAACCAAGCAGAAATCTAAGAGGATATAATTTTAGGAATAGCATAAAAGAAGTATCTTTAGGTCTTGAGTTTAATTTTTTTGATTTTAATTTGCACGATATTCAAAGGAAATATACTCCTTATGTTCACTCAGGAATTAATTATTTAAGATTTCGTGATAGCTATTTAAGCTCTAACCAAATTGTAATGAATCAAAGAACGGGTGCATTTGCCATCCCTATGACATTAGGAATAAAATCGAATGTATTGCCCCATGTGATTTTAGCATTAGAAGTTGGGGCAAGATATACGTTAACAGATAATTTAGACGGAAGCAATCCCAAAAACAATAATTTAATGAAATTTGGAAATATAAATAATAATGACTGGTATGTTTTTTCAGGAATGACATTAACTTATACCTTTGGAGTAAAACCTTGTTATTGTGCAGAATGATAAAATGGATTTAATAGACAAAATAGATTTAACCAATTTACCCAAACACCTAGCCGTTATCATGGACGGGAATGGACGCTGGGCAAAAAATCAAGGTTTGCCAAGAACTTTAGGTCACGAAAATGGAAAAAAATCGGTTAAAGTAACCATTAAAGCATGTGCTAAATTAGGAATAAAGTGCCTGACTTTGTATGCTTTTTCGACCGAAAATTGGAACAGACCCAAAGTAGAAGTCGATACTTTGATGAAAATATTAATCAAAACATTGAAGAAGGAACTCAAAACCTTACAGGAGAATAAAATACAATTGAATGCTATTGGCAATTTAGAACAATTACCCAAATCGGCTCAAGAGCAACTTTTGGAAGTAATTGAGAAAACAAAGGAAAATTCTACAACAACTCTAACCTTAGCTTTAAGCTATGGTTCAAGAGAAGAGATAGTAAATGCGGTTAAAAAAATAAGCAATAAAGTTAAAAATAATATAATTTCAATAGACGATATTAACGATTCAATTATAAATGAGCATCTTTACACCCGAAATTTACCAGATGTAGATTTAGTAATAAGAACAAGTGGTGAGCATAGAATAAGTAATTTTTTGTTATGGCAAATTGCCTACGCAGAGTTATATTTTACAGATGTTTTATGGCCGGACTTTAAAGAACAAGATTTATATGAGGCTATCCTTAGTTATCAAAAAAGAGAGCGTAGATTTGGAAAAACAAGTGAACAAATTAAATAATTTATTAGTGTTACAAAAAAGCATAAAAGTACTTATATGTCTATTGATTTTTGGAAGTTTTTCACAAATTAAAGCACAAGAAAGAGTAGCATTCGACCAAGGGAAAATATACATACTGGCTAAAGTTGACATAGTTGGAAAAATAAGTTTTAACGCAAATACGGTAACCACTTTTGCAGGTCTTGAAAAAGGTCAGGAAATAACAGTTCCAGGTGAAGAGATAAGCAACTCCATCAAAAAGCTAGGAAAATTAGGGCTTTTTGATGAAATTTCTTTCTATATCAACAAAATCGAAAATGACAGTATTTACCTTGATTTGCATATAGAAGAATTACCCAAATTAAATGAAGTAAAATTTGTTGGTGTAAAAAAAGGTAAGATTGAAGAATTAATAAAAGATAACGGTCTAACCAAAGAAAAAGTAGTCAACGAAAACTTAATCACAACTACAAAATATTACATCGAAAACAAATACAAAAAAGATGGCTTCTTCAATACCAAAGTAGCCATAAATACCGTTATAGATACTTCATTAGCAAACCATGTTAATATGGTTGTAAAAATTGATAAAGGAGCGAAAGTCAAAATTAAAGATATTGTATTTGAAGGAAATAGTAAAATAAAATCTGAAACCCTTCGAAAAGCGATGAAGGACACCAAGCGAAAAAAATTGCTTACTCTCAAATCTTCCAAGTTCATCCAAGCAAAATATGATGAAGATTTAGAAAAATTAATTTCAGCTTATAAAGAACGCGGATACAGAGATGCGAGAATTATTTCAGATTCAGTAGCTTATGATGAAAATTTGAAGGCATTGATGATAAAATTAAAAGTTGAAGAGGGCAATAAATACCGTTTTGGGAATATCAAATTCCTTGGAAATACTGTGTATTCAGACGAAGGACTTCTCTCAATGATTGGAATTAAAAAAGGAGATACCTATAATGGCGTACTTTTAGAAAAAAGAATTGCCGATAAGTCTAAACCAGATGGCGATGATATTACCAATTTATATCAAAATAATGGGTATTTATTTTCTAACATTAACGCAGTAGAAACCAAAACGGCCAATGATTCTATCGATTTTGAAATTAGAATTACTGAAGGTCCAATAGCATATTTCAATAAAATAACCGTTACCGGAAATGACAAAACAAACGATCACGTAATTTATAGAGAATTAAGAACCAAACCTGGAGAAAAATACAATAAAGATTTACTCATTAGAACCATTCGAGAAATTGGGCAATTAGGATTTTTTGATCCTGAAGCTATTGAACCAAAATTCAAAAATGTAGATGCTGCAGCGGGAACTGTTGACATTGAATATCCTTTGACCGAAAAAGGAGCCAGCCAAATAGAATTGCAAGGAGGTTATGGAGGTGGTGGTTTCATAGGAACTTTAGGACTTTCGTTCAACAACTTTTCGGCAAGAAATTTATTCAAGAAAGAAGCTTATAAACCTCTTCCTATGGGAGATGGTCAAAAAGTATCTTTGCGATTACAAGCAAGTTCTTTTTTCAGAACCTATAGTCTTTCGTTTTCAGAACCTTGGTTTGGAAAACGTAAACCGGTGCAATTAAATACCTCTTTATCTTATACAAGTCAGTATTTAAATAACTTTCAGACTCAAAATGTAGATAGAAGTAAAAGTTTTAACATCCTAACCATATCAGCAGGAATCTATAAAAGACTGAGCGTACCCGATGATTACTTTGGATTATCGCAAACCATCAGTTACCAACATTATGATTTGAATAATTATAATACAGGATTATTTACCTTTGGTAACGGAGCTTCAAGAAATTTAGCTTACACTATTGGACTCTCCAGAAGCAATAAAGGAATCAATCCTATATTTCCAATTTATGGTGCTGAATTTAGTATAACAGGAAAATTCACATTGCCTTATTCTTTGTTTAATGGAATAGATTATGGTACTTTGGGCAATCAAAAAGCATATAAATATATTTATTCTGGTACACCTTATGTAGGTTCAAATTTAATAATGGTAAATCCAGGAGATTATTTAGAATCTATTCCAAGTCAAACAAATCCAACACCAAATAGTGTCGCTGATTACAATAATGCTGTTGCCGATCCCGCAAAAGTAGATCAAGAGAAATACAATTGGTTAGAATATTACAAAATAAAGTTCAAAGCAGATTGGTACACCAAAGTGTTGGGAACTCCCAAAAGCCCTTTGGTGTTAAGAACTCAAATAGAGTTAGGATTCTTGGGTGCCTACAATCAAGAACGAGGCATTATCCCGTTTGAAAGATTCTTTCTAGGAGGAGATGGCATGCAAAATTTTGCTATGGATGGTAGAGAAGTTATCGCATTAAGAGGATATCCCAATGGTTCATTAACTCCAGTTAACAGTCTTGGAGAACAAAACGGAGCATCTATTTATAATAAATTTTCGTTAGAGTTGCGATACCCAATTACCTTAAAAGCATCAGCTTCAATCTATGCGCTAACTTTTTTTGAAGCGGGTTCGTCATTTGACACTTTCAAAAATTACAATCCTTTTGCTTTAAGTCGTTCGGCGGGAGCAGGATTGAGAGTTTTTATGCCAGCATTTGGATTATTAGGAATAGATTTTGGATATGGATTTGATGGATTGCCTTTGCCAGGCGGTCAGCTGGGTACAAAAGCAAATGGCTGGGAAACGCATTTCATTATTGGACAACAATTTTAATAGTTGGATATAAATTTTTCTAAAACATCAAAGTTATGAGAAAAGAATTTTTATTTATATTTTTGAATCTGTTTTTAGGAATCACAATTCAGGCACAAACCAGAGGAACTAAGTTGGGTTATATTGATATGGAATACATTTTGCAAAATGTTCCCAATTATATCGAAGCCCAAAACCAACTCGAACAAAAAGCCCAAAAGTGGAAGCAAGAAATTGAAGCCAAAAAAAATGAAATCAATAAACTTAAAGAAGCTTTAAAAGCAGAAAAAGCGCTATTGACAAAAGGACTTATTGAAGAAAGAAATAGCGAAATTGATTTTCTTGAAAAAGAAAATCTCGAATACCAACAAAAAAGATTTGGTCCAAACGGGGATTTAATGACACAAAAATTAGGTTTAACAAAACCCATTCAAGACCAAGTTTTTTCTATTGTTCAAGATATAGCCGAAACCAAAAAATATGATTTTATTTTTGATAAAACATCCGATTTGACTATGCTCTTTGCCGCAAAAAGATTCGATATCAGCGATAAGGTAGTTCAAGTTTTGAATAGAACTGAAAAAAGAGAACAGCTAACCAAAAAACAGCTTAAAGAAGAAGAAGAAAAAGAAGCTAGGGAAGAGGCAATTGCTGATAATCCAAACCTGTCACAAAGGCAAAAAGATTTAGAAATAAAAAAATCAGCAAGAGAAGCAACATTAGCAGCAAAAAAATTAGCTCAAGAAGAAAGAAAAATGGCTGCAGAAGATAGAAAATTACAAATTAATGCAGATCGAAAAGGAAATAAAAATGGAACTACTCCATCAACAGCTAAAACCACAACTACACCTGACACCTCTTTAGACAAAGAAGCCGCTGCAAAAGCAGCAAAACAAGCACAAGCCAATCAAAGAGATGAAACACTTAGAATTAGACAACAAGCAATTGAGGATAAGAAAAAAGCTTTAGAAGAAAGAAGACAACAAATTCTTGACGAAAGAGAAGCAAAAAAACAGGGTGCAATTCCTGCAACAACAAAAACCACCGAAACGACAGCGAATCCAGATTCAAAAATTGAAGCCGCCAAAACTGCTACTGCAACAGTTTTAGAAGCAAAACAAAAACAAGCCGAGGCCAGAACAAAAGCACTCGAAGACCGCAAAAAAGCAGCAGAAGAAAATAGAAAATTACAAGAAGAAAAAAGAATACAAGCCATAGAATCAAAACAAGTCAAAAAAACTGGCACGATTTCTGAAAGCACAATAAAAGAAGTAGAGAAAGCAACCGATACGACAGCCAAACCTACAATAGATTCAACAAAAATATCTGTCGAGGAAACAAAGATAAAACAAGCTGAAGCTAGAACAAAAACATTAGAAGCACGCAAAAAAGCTTTAGAAGAAAGAAGAAAAAAAATTCTTGAAGATAGAGAAGCCGCCAAAAAAGCAAACGAAGAAAAATTAAAAACAACAAAAGAGAAAACAAACAATAATTAATTAAATATTTTAAAACTATGAAAACAATGAATCAAATTAAAACTTTACTAATCGCTGCAATACTTGTTTTAGGAGCCAGTCAAACTATTAATGCTCAAGCAAAAACAGCTCATGTTGATGTAAGCGAAATTATGACAAAAATGCCTGCAATGCTTGATGCTCAAAAACAACTTGAAACCTTGAGCAAAACCTATGATGCAGAATACAAAAAAATGGCTGAAGAATTTCAAACAAAACTTAAAAAGTATGATGCCGAAGCTGCAACTGTTACTGAAGCTGTAAATGCAGAACGTCAAAAAGAGGTTCAAGATATGCAAAAAAGAATCCAAGATTATGGTCAAAATGCACAAAAAGAATTGCAAACCAAACAAGAAGAAATTACAAAACCAATCTACGAAAAAGTAAGAGTTGCTATCCAAAAAATAGGAAAGGCAAAAGGTTTTCAATATGTTCTAGACGGTTCAACCCTTTTACTTGCTGACGGTCCTAACTTGACTGCAGACATAAAAAAAGAATTAGGTTTTTAATAAAAAAATCAATCTTCTCTATACGCTCAACTAATTTTTTTGGTTGAGCGTTTTTTTATACTATCAATTTTTAGGTTTTTATAAAAGTTGCATCTAACTTTGTTATTATGAACAACAATAAACCTATCGGAATTTTTGACTCGGGCATTGGAGGAACTTCTATTTGGACCGAAATTCATCGGTTACTTCCCGACGAAAAGACCATCTATTTAGCCGATAGCAAAAACGCTCCTTACGGTCAAAAATCAAAAGCCGAAATAATCGCACTAAGCTGCAAGAATACCGAATTATTGCTCGATATGGACTGTAAATTAATAGTTGTTGCTTGCAACACTGCCACGACAAATGCTATTCAGGAATTGAGAGCAAATTACAATGTCCCGTTTATAGGAATAGAACCTGCGATTAAACCAGCAGCGACTCATTCAAAAACCCAAACCATTGGAATTTTAGCCACACAAGGAACCCTAAACAGCGAACTTTTCAATAAAAATGTAGAAAAGTTTCACAACACAAAAATTATTGAGCAAGTAGGTCACGGATTAGTACCACTCATCGAAAACGGACATATAAACTCTCCTGAAATGACTAAATTGCTTTACTCCTATCTAAGTCCAATGATAGAGGCAAACATCGATTATCTAGTGTTGGGTTGCAGTCATTATCCTTATCTAATTCCTCAAATCAAAAAAATTCTTCCAGCTCACATCCAAATCATAGATTCAGGTGAAGCAGTGGCAAGACAAACTCAAAATGTGTTGAAGGAAAAAGTAGGATTTTCAAATCTAAAAAATAGGAAACCTATATTTTATAGCAATGCCAATCCCAAAGTGCTTTCGGGAATTTTAGGAAACCAATATCAAGTAATTGAAAAAGATTTCTAACTAACTGAATTATTCTTCGGTTTTATACCAACCCGAATACATCACATAATTATTGGCAATACGCTCAATCTCACCTGAAAAATCAGATTGATTGATTTCCTTTACTTTTTTAGCAGGAACTCCAGCATAAATACTTCCCGATTCGACCACTGTGTTTTGAGTAACAACCGCACCAGCTGCAATAATTGAGTTGCTATTGACAATACAATTATCCATAACAATTGCCCCCATTCCTATCAACACATTATCGTGAATCACACATCCGTGAACCATTGCATTGTGACCAATAGAGACATTGTTTCCAATAATGGTAGGATGTTTTTTGTAGGTACAATGAATAATTGCACCATCCTGAATATTTACTTTGTTTCCTATAGTAATAAAATGAACATCGCCTCTAACTACCGCATTAAACCATACGCTACAAGAATGTCCAAAGCTGACTTCGCCAACAATAGTAGCATTTTCGGCAACATAACAATCTTCAGGGATGGAAGGTGTTTTTCCGTTTACAGATTTTATTAGCATTATTAGGAAATTAAAATTTGGAAAAATTAAATTTATAGGTTCTACTGGTAATAGTGTGAACATTTAGCTTATTTTTTTAAACCATTAAGTTAAGTTTCATTAAGCGGACTGAAACTTAATTTTCTTATTTTTCTTAATGGTTTATTTATAGGCTATCTTCAGTTGGCTGGATTAATTATATATGATTTAGTATTTCACACAAAACCCAGTAGAACTAGTTTAATTAATGGCGGGGCAATCACAGTCGTATTTTTCTCTTTTGCAAAATAAATCAATTCCGAAAGTAATTTGATGGAAACCTCCTGTATCAAAATTTACATCGCCAGCAAGATAAGAATAAGTGTAGGCAAACATAAATTTATTATAATTGACTCCAATAATTGGTGTTAAGTATTGCAATCTTTGAGAGGAAACACCGCTTCCACTATTATATTCAGCCCCGTCAAAACTAGAGCGATACGACAGCGCTGCCCAAAGTCGTCCAAAATCCATGTTTTTGTATGCTTTTATATTGATGTCAATCGATTTTTCTTTGGTTTGATCAACCAATTGAAACATCAAAGAGGGTTCCCATAAAATTTTGTCTCTATCCCCAAATACATAACCCGCACTAAATAAATACCTTCTTAAATTGGCACTCTCGGTTTCTGTATAAATTTTTCTTTTGGTTTCAATTAAATTTTGAATAGTTCCGTGTACATAGAAATCAAGGAAATTATAGGAAGCACCTATATCAAGATTGAAATAAGAAGCATCTCGAACAATAATTCCGTTGACAATTGGATCAATATCACCTGTTTGTAACCACTCTGTTTGGTCTAATTGCCCTTGATAAAAATCAGCACTCATACCAAAAGACAATTGATTCAAATCGAGTTCATCCCTAGAAAACATAAGATGATGTGCATAAGTCAATTTTGCTCCTTTTTGAGAGCTATAACCGTTTTTGTCATTAAAAAGAATAATCCCAACACCTGATTTTTCGCCCAATCTTCCGTTATAGCTTAGGGTTTGAAGCGACGGCGCATCGGCCATATCGAACCATTGCTTTCTTGCGGTTAGTCTTATTTTATCACAATTTGCAGCTCCTGCCATTGAGGGATGAAGCAAATAATAATTATCAGATAAATAGTCAGAATAAACAGGAATTCCAATTTGTGAAAAGGAATTATGAGCTAAAAAAAATAGAACAATACAGATCTTAAATTTGTGATACATTAAAAAAAATATTAAAATTGGGGCAATAATAAAAATTGAAAAGAATTCAGATTATACTTAAAAAACGTATTATAAGTTAATTTATTCTTTAAAATATCAAATATAGTTAATAGTAGAAAATATCTTTGTTAAATTTGTAAAAAATTAAAAAATTATGTCAAAAATAGCTATTAAAGAAACGCAAAACCCAAGTATCTTAAAATTTGAATTAGATGATTTCATTACTAAAAATGAGAGTTTTGAGTTTAAAAACATAGACGAAACCAAGAATTCTCCTCTGGCTCAGCAATTATTTTACTTGCCCTTTGTAAAAACTGTTTACATTTCAGGAAATTTCATTGCCATAGAAAAATTTAGCATTGTAGAATGGGATGATGTAAAAGATGCCGTAGCAGAACAAATTGAAACTTTTGTTGCCAATGGCGGAATAATCGTCACTCCGTCGGAAAATAAAACACAGAAACAACCCATAACTGTGTACGGCGAAACTACACCGAACCCAGCTGCCCTAAAATTTGTAGTAAGCAGAATATTGACCAAAAGTCCAGTCGAATTCAAAAATATTGACGAAACTTCAGCTTCACCGTTGGCAAAAGAATTATTCAAATTTCCTTACGTGAAAGAAATTTTTATCGACGAAAATTACATTTCGGTAACCAAATATGAAGTCAGTAATTGGGATGAAATTACATTGGAATTGAGAACTTTTATCAAAAATTATATCGAAAACGGAGGAACAGTTCTTGATGAAAGCATCATCGTTGCCAAGGCTGAACAAGAAAAAACAAAAACCCAAGAATTTGATAATCTTGATGTTACTTCACAACAAATTATCAATATTTTAGAAGAATTTGTAAAACCAGCAGTTCAAGCCGATGGTGGAAATATTGCTTTTGAATCTTATAACGAAAACGATAAAACTGTAAAAGTTGTACTTCAGGGTGCTTGCAGTGGTTGTCCTTCCTCTACTTTTACACTCAAAAGTGGTATCGAAAATATGCTGAAAAGTATGCTTAACGATGAAGGTATTAAAGTTGAAGCTGTAAACGCTTAATATTTTAGATTGCAGATTGCAAATTTTAGATTTTAGAAAACTAAAAATGAACCAACTTTCACAAGAAACCAGTCCGTATTTGTTGCAACACGCCAATAATCCTGTGCATTGGAAGGCTTGGAATGTCAATTCATTGGCGGAAGCCAAAGAAAAAAATAGCCTAATCATTATTAGTATTGGCTATTCGGCTTGTCATTGGTGTCATGTAATGGAACACGAAAGTTTCGAAGACCAGGAAGTGGCCGATGTGATGAATAAAGGTTTTGTCAACATCAAAGTCGATCGAGAGGAACGTCCCGATGTGGATTCCGTTTACATGAAAGCAGTCCAGTTGATGACGCGCCGTGGCGGTTGGCCCTTAAATGTGGTTACACTTCCCGACGGCAGACCCATTTGGGGCGGAACCTATTTCAGAAAGCAAGAATGGATGGAAACTCTTGGTCAATTGCAAGAGGTGTATCAATCAAATCCTGAAAAAGTAATTGATTATGCCGAGAAATTGCATCAAGGCATTCAGTCTTTAAGTATTATTGAAAATATAAATTCTAAAACTACTTTTAATCAACATGATTTAAGTCCTTTAGTCGAAAATTGGGTAGCAGATTTTGATTTGGAATTTGGAGGAATGTCAAGAGCTCCAAAGTTTATGATGCCCAATAATTATCATTTTTTGTTGCGTTTTGCATTCCAAAAAAACGATATGAAATTGTTCGATTTTGTAAATCTAACTTTGACAAGAATGGCTTATGGTGGTGTTTTTGATACAGTCGATGGTGGATTTTCACGCTATTCTGTAGATCATAAATGGCATGTTCCTCATTTCGAAAAAATGTTGTATGACAACGGGCAATTGATTTCTTTATACAGTGATGCCTACAAATTGACCAAAAATCCGCTGTACAAAGAAGTCATTGAGAAAACTCTTGCTTTCGTCCAAAGAGAACTAATGAATATCGAAGGCGGTTTTTATTGTGCGCTCGATGCCGATAGTTTAAATACCGAAAACCATCTTGAAGAAGGCGCATTTTATGTTTGGAAAATCCCAGAATTGAAGACCATCATTGGCGATGATTTCGATTTGTTTAGTCAAGTTTTCAACATCAATTCCTTTGGATTGTGGGAAGACGAAAATTATGTATTGATTCAAAATAAAAGCCTGAACGATATTGCAAAAACCAATAATATTACCCTTTCAACACTTCAAAAAAAGAAACTATTCTGGGAGAAAATTCTATATATTAAAAGAGAAAAACGTTCAAAACCAAGATTAGACGACAAATGCTTGACTTCTTGGAATGCCCTAATGCTCAAAGGTTTTGTTGATGCTTACAAAGCTTTAGAAAATGAAAACTATCTGGTTTTAGCCCTTAAAAACGCCAATTTTATTATTAAAAATTTGTGGTCAAGCGAGGGAAATTTATTCCATAATTATAAAAACGACAAAAGTACCATCAACGGCTATTTAGAAGATTATTGCTTTGTAATTTCGGCATTTATTAGTTTATACGAAGTGACTTTTGACGAAAAATGGCTTCATTACGCCAAACAATTAACAGATTATAGTTTGGAACATTTTTATGATGAGAAAGCAGGATTTTTTGCCTTTACTTCCAATCTGGACGAAGCTTTAATCACTTCGCATTTTGAAACCGAAGACAACGTCATTCCGGCCTCGAATTCGGTCATGGGGAAAAACTTATTTCAATTGGGAATTTATTTTGAGAATTCTTATTATGAAAAAGTTAGCTTACGAATGTTGCAAAATATAATTCCAAATATTGAATATCCTTCGGCTTATTCAAATTGGATGGATTTGGCTTTGAATTATTCAGAGCAAAATAGGGAATTAGCCATTTGCGGAACTTCAGCAATGGAATATTGCAATAAAATAAATGCTTTATATTTGCCAAATATTGTTTTGGCTGGCTCGAAAGATGTTTCCAATCTTCCTTTTTTGAAAAATCGATTTGTTGCAGACCAAACCTTATTTTATCTTTGCCAAAACAAAACTTGTTCAGCTCCAATTTCTGATTTTCAAGAAATTATTTCTGATTTAATTTAAAATTATACTTATTTTTTATTCTAAAAAATGGCAGTAAACACAGAAAAATTTACCAATTATGCCGAAACTTTTTTAAAAGTTTTAATTGATTATTCGCCCAAACTAATTTCAGCTTTCCTCATACTATTTGTTGGGCTTTACGCCATTCGTGTAATCAATAGGCTCATTAGAAATATAATGATAAATAGGGAATTCGATCCCACATTAACTAAGTTTCTAGCCGATATTCTGCTTTGGGTTTTGAGGGTGTTGTTGTTCGTTACTTTCATCTCGAAGTTAGGAATTGAAACCTCGTCCTTCGTAGCGATTCTTGGGGCTATGGGACTTGCAGTTGGTTTATCACTTCAAGGTTCACTATCTAATTTTGCAGGCGGTATGTTGATTATTCTTTTCAAACCATTCAAAGTGGGCGATGTGATTGAAGCCCAGGGCAGTATTGGTACAGTTCATGAAATTCAAATATTTGTAACTAAATTGATCAATGCCAACAATCAGACTATTTTTATTCCTAATGGTTCCTTGTCCAACGGGGTCATTACTAACTATTCAATGCAAGGCTTTAGAAAAGCTGATTTGACCATTTCGATTTCTTATGACACCGATATTAAAAAGGCTAAAGATATAATTACTGGGGTTTTAAAAAACAATCCAAAAATTTTGAAAACTCCAGAGGCAGAAGTTTCCGTAAAAAATTTAACAGATAGTTCTGTCCAATTGGCGGTTAGACCTTGGGCAAATAATGAAGACTTTTGGGGGGTTTATGCTGATACCTTGGAAGGTTGCAAATTGGCATTTGATGCCGCAGGAATTGTGATTCAACCTTATGTTAAAGAGGAATCAAAAAATTAAGTAAACCTATTTTTCAAGTAACTTTTTGGAAATTACATCACAAGCTTCGTCTAGCATTTTGTAAACCAATTCAAATCCATTAGTTAACCCAAAATAAGGGTCTGGAACATCTACATTTTCATTTGGAAATAATTCATTCAGGATCAGTTTGACTTTATTTTTTTGTTGCTGATTATCAGCTAGTTTAATAACATCTTGATAATTGGAATGATCCATTACATAAATGTAGTCAAAAGTATCAAAATCATTTTTGGTAAATTGTCTTCCTCTTTGACCAGTAATATCTATCTTATTTTTTTGGGCAACAGCAATAGAACGTTCATCAGGTTGATGGCCAATATGCCATGAGCCTGTCCCAGCAGAATCTACTATAAACTTTTCTTTTGGAAGTTTTGAGGCTAGTATTCCTTCAGCCAAAGGTGACCTACAAATATTGCCTAAACAAACCATTAAAATTTTGATAGGCATAAAAACGTTTACAGCGTTAATTTTTTGTTGATGTCCTCGACAAATTTTTTGAATTGTTTGTCCGTTGCAACTAAATTGTCAACGGTTTTACAAGCGTGTAAAACTGTGGCGTGATCGCGGTCGCCTATTTGCGAACCAATGTTTGCCAAGGAGGCTTTGGTGAATTTTTTAGCAAAAAACATAGCCAATTGTCGGGCTTGCACAATGTGGCGTTTTCTAGTTTTGGATTGAAGTGTTTCTAAATCTAATTGGAAATAATCGGAGACAATTTTTTGAATATAATCTATTGATATTTCACGTTTTACATTTTTCACAAATTTCTCGACTACACTTTTGGCCAAATCTAATGTTACTTCCTTTTTGTTAAAAGAAGATTGAGCAATCAAAGAAATAATGGCTCCTTCTAGTTCTCTAACGTTCGATTTGATATTTCGGGCAACATATTCAATGATTTCTTCGGGAATATCCACACCATCGCGGTATAAAATATTCTTGAGGATAGAAATTCTGGTTTCATAATCAGGTTGGTGCAGTTCAGCCGATAATCCCCATTTGAAACGGGATAACAATCGTTGTTCAATGTCCTGCATGTCAACAGGTGCTTTATCAGAAGTCAGGATTACCTGTTTGCTGTTTTGGTGCAAATAATTGAAAATATGAAAAAACACATCTTGAGTTCCTGATTTCCCTGAAAGAAATTGAACGTCGTCAATGATTAAAACATCAATCAATTGATAAAAATGAATAAAATCATTTCGATTGTTTTTCTTTACAGAATCTATGTATTGTTGGGTAAAAATTTCTGCAGAAATGTATAAAACTGTTTTTTCAGGATATTTATCTTTGATTTCAACACCAATAGCATGTGCCAAATGGGTTTTTCCCAAACCAACACCACCAAAAATCAATAATGGATTAAATGAAGTTCCTCCTGGCTTATTGGCTACAGCCATACCTGCTGAACGAGCTAATCTATTAGAATCTCCTTCTAAAAAATTATCAAAACTGTAATTGGGATTCAATTGGGATTCGATTTTTAAATTTCGAATACCTGGAATCACAAACGGATTTTTTAATTCTGGATTAAGGTTCTTGTATGGTGCGTCAACATCTTGTGGTTTCATAGGCCCCCGATTTGAACTTGGCAATTGTTCCGTAAAAGGTTGTTTATTGCCATAAGTGTTTTCCATTTTGATTTTATAGAGTAACTTTGCATTTTCACCAAGTTCTCTTGTTAGTGCCACTTTTAATAATTTAACAAAATGTTCTTCCATCCATTCGTAAAAAAATTTACTAGGAACTTGAATATACAATGCGTTATCGGTAAGTTCGACTGATTTAATAGGCTCAAACCAAGTTTTGTAAGCTTGGTCTGTGACATTATCTTTTATAAAAGATAGACAGTTTTCCCATACTGATTGTGCAGTCTTATTCATAAATTGGGTTAAATTATTTCGTTTTGGTAATGATTACTAATGAAAAACACTGTCAAATCAGTGTGTTTTTTCGGGGTAACAAATATGTGAATAAATATCTCTAAAAAAAAATTTTTTAGACGTATTTTTTATAAAATATTATCGTATGAAGCTTTTTAATTTTTAATTTTAATTTTATAATTATATGGAATTTCATCAAACTCAAATCCGTGTTCGTTATTCAGAAACTGACCAAATGCGAGTAGTTTATCACGGAAATTACGCACAATATTTTGAAATAGGAAGGGTAGAATGGCTAAGAAACAAAGGGATTTCATATAAATGGATGGAAGATAATGGAATTATGCTTCCCGTGGTTTCTTTGACTATGAATTACAAAAAACCTGCGAGATATGATGAACTTTTAACCCTAAAAACGATACTCAAAAACAGGACATCGGTCAAGATTGAATTTGACTATGAACTTTATAACGAAAGTGATGAGTTATTAACAACGGGCAACTCTATTTTGGTTTTTGTCGATGTAAGAACAGGCAAACCTATGAGTCCACCACAATATATTATTGATATTTTAGAAAATGTTTAAAATTTGTTCAATATTTTATTAATTTAGCAAAAAACAAACTTTTTATAATTTTTGTTAAAGAAATTTAATTTGCACTTCAAACATAGTATTAAAAATGTCGAAAATCATTTCGGCGTTTTTTTTTCGGGTAAGAATTTCTATTTCGCAACTCATTTCCATTTTTTGCGAAACTATTTCAATGCCTTTTTCCTTAATAATTCGCATTACTTTATTGATGTTTTTATAATCGAAAGC
>Ga0316612_1000174_pt1 | contig 24545 bp, 17 predicted proteins | sample MIS2016226_MG_FD_207676 | JGI IMG/M metagenome (GOLD analysis project Ga0316612, IMG submission 207676) | Microbial mat bacterial communities from Middle Island sinkhole, Lake Huron, Michigan, United States - MIS.2016.226 | ecosystem: Environmental > Aquatic > Freshwater > Lake > Sediment... | reverse complement strand
TTCCCCGCTCTTTTTGTTGCCCTTAAATGAGCAGAAGATTGCGGGCTATACGCTTCTTACGGACCTTTATGACCAGCCAGCTTTAATACTGAAGGTTGATCTGCCCAGAACGATCTTCCAGCAAGGTAAGCAGACCTTGTTCTATACTTTCTGGGCCTTTCTGGTGATCACTTTGGCCCTTTGTCTGGTCAACCTGTGGCTCTTAGACTGGCTGATCCTAACCAACTTAGTCGCCTTGAGTCAGCAAGTCAGTAAGATTGGGCAGAAAGGAGATTTTACGACGCGGCTGCCCGTGTCTCAAATCCTCTTTGTGCCCCAAAATGAACTTACTAACCTGCGCCAAGACATCAATGAGATGCTGGCAGCTTTGGAACAATCTTCTGCGTCGCTGGTGCAACTCGAAACCCTTTTGCAAACCTTACTGGCTAATGCTCCCATGGTGATCTATGCGAAGGATTTAGAGGGATGCTATATTTTGGCCAATCGGCATTGCGAAAAGATCTTAAATCTGCCCCCAGGGGGGCTGTTGGGGAAGACGGATTATGACATATTTCCCCGTGCCTTAGCCGACTCAATCCACGAGACCGACCAACAAATGCTTTTAGCGAACAAGGTTCTTGAAGTAGAAGATGCAATCACGGTGAAAGGTGAAGAGCGCATCTATCTCAACACCAAATTTCCCCTCCTCAATGCGACGGGTCAACCGTATGCGGTTGCCGCTTTTGCTATAGATGTTACGGTTGTCAAAAAGGCTGCGAAAGAGCAGGCCGACTTTCAGCAGCGCGTGATTGAAGCTCAAAAAGCGACGTTGCAGGAACTCGCCGCGCCCCTTCTGCCTCTGATGGATAAGGTGCTTGCCATGCCTTTGCTTGGCGACTTTGATGCCCAGCGGGCCCAAGCGATTCTGGCAACGTTGCTGCCGGGGGTGGTGCAACATCGGGCCAAGGTGGTGATTCTGGATGTCACGGGGGTGAGACAAATTGAGCCGCAGGTGGCCCAAACGCTTCTTCAGATCACGCAAGCTGTGCGCCTGCTTGGATCCCAAGTCGTTCTCACCGGAATCTCGCCCACCCTGGCGCAAATTCTGGTACAATTAGGAGCCGATTTGAGTGGCATTGTGACTCAAAACACTTTGCAAAGTGGAGTTGAAGCTGTCATGAAAAGGACCAAGAAGTAAGATGTCTTCATCAATTGAGGAATTGCAAGCGGAAAACAGCCAATTGCGCCAGCGCGTGGCGGCCTTGGAACAACAAGCCCAAGAATCCAAGTACGCGGTCTTCTTTAACAAAGCCTCCGATCTCTTTTGTATTGCGGGGTTTGATGGCTACTTCAAGCACCTCAATCCGCAATGGGAAAAAACTTTAGGCTTTACCATCGCCGAACTGTTAGCCCAACCCTTTGTGACCTTTGTCCATCCTACCGACCAAGAATTGACGCTGGCCAACGTGCATTCGCTGCTGGAGGGCCACGAGACCGCGACCTTTGAAATCCTTTGCGGTTGTCAGGATGGCTCCTCTAAATCCTTGATCTGGAAGATTGCGGCGGAGTTAGACCAACAGTTAATCTATGGAGTTGGGCGGGACATCACCGAGTATAAGCGCCTGGAAGTTGAATTGCGCCAGAGCAAACTGATGCTTCAGGGGATTATTGATAACGCCCCCGCGATTATCTATGCTAAAACCTTAGACCGTCGCTTGTTTGCTTTCAATCGGCAGTTTGCAACTTTTATGGGCCTTCCCCCAGCCGAACTGTTGGGTAAAACAGGTTACGATCTATTTCCTCCAGCTGTCGCTGATCTGTTTCAGGCCCATGAAGATCAAATTCTGGCCACGGGCCAACCTCAAACCGAGGAGCGGGAACTTGTGGTGGATGGAACGCCTAGGGTCTATTGGGAAGTCAAGTTTCCGATCTTTGATGATGAGGGGCAGATTGTCTCTTTGGGAGGGTTCGCTACCGACATCACCCCGCGCCGCCGAATAGAGGAGGAAGTCCGCAAGTTGAATGCCGCTTTGGAACAGCAGATGACTAAACGCACGGCAGAGCTTCAGGAGAATCAGTCGCTTTTTCAATCCATCATCAATAACTCGCCCTCGATTATCTATGCCAAAGACTTGCAATGGCGAATCATTTTGGCTAATCAGCCTTATTCAGACTTGATCAACGTTCCTATAGACCAGGTCGTGGGCAAGAATGATTACGATTTGTTTCCTGCCGAAGCAATTGATCCGATTCGCAAGAATGATGAGAAGATCATCGCTGAGGGAAAGCCTATCTCGATAGAAGAGTATTTAGAATTGCCTGATGGGCTTCATACTTACATCTCCTTCAAGTTTCCCTTGTATGATACCGAAGGGGTGGTCTGTGGGCTGGGGGGAATCTCAACGGATATTACGGCCCAGAAGCGGGTGGAAGCCGAGCGGGCTGACCTTCAGGAGCAAGTGATTGAAGCGCAACGCTCGGCCTTGCGTGAGCTATCCGCTCCATTGATTCCCCTGGCCGATGAAGTGCTTGCCATGCCCTTGATTGGCAAGATTGATGCCCAACGGGTGCAAAACATCATGGAAACTCTGCTGGAGGGGATTGTTGAACATCAGGCGGCGGTGGCGATCCTTGATGTTACAGGCCTGAAGCAGATTGATACCCAAGTGGCCCAAGCTCTTCTTCAGACGATTCAGGCCGTCAAGCTGCTTGGGGCCGAAGTCATTTTGACAGGTATCTCCGCTACGCTGGCGCAAACCCTTGTCCAGCTTGGCTTAGATTTAAGCGGGGTCAGCACCCACAGCACCTTGCAAGCAGGGGTTGAAGCGGCTCTGGAAAGGAAATAGAGTCGCCCACAGGCTCGAAGCCCATCCTACGGAGATTCCTTCAGACCTTTGCGGTTTTCAAAATCGCAAAGGTCTCTTTCTTGTCAAAGGTAAGCCAACCATCTTGCCTGGCTCGCAGCGCTCCCGCTCCGTAGGACAGGCATCCTACCTGTCTCCACACTACGCTTGCTTGTGGTATCATCCTCCGCAGAAGCCAACCGTTTAGGCCTTAAAGGAGTCTTTCATGGCCACCTTCACCATTTCGCCCACGGCCCCCGCCTTGCAAACCTATTATACCCGCTTAGAAACCTATCGTCGCCAGGGAACCTCCAACGAAACAGGGCTGCGCCCTGCCTTCGCTTCTTTATTGGAAGAAGTCGCCGCTAAGGTCGCTTGGCCCTTGATTTTAGAGCGTAATTTCACCAGGCCAGCGGGCCCCGATGGGGTTTTGCTCGATCATCTGCGGATTCCGCGAGGTTATTGGGAAGCCAAAGACCCCAAAGAAGTTCGGCAGGCTCACTTACCGTTTGAGGTCGAGATAACGCAGAAAATCGCGGTTGGTTATCCCATTTTCAATACGATTTTTGAGAATAGCGAATCTGGCATTCTCTATCAAGATGGGCAACGGAAGTTTGAAGCCGATTTGCGCCACAAAGAGCAATTAGCGACCTTGCTTTCGCGCTTTTTTACGTACACAGGCGAGGATCTTCAGAAGTTTGAAGCGGCGGTGCGCGAGTTTCAAGCGCGGATTCCCCTTTTAGCGCAAGGTTTAAGCCTCCGCATTGCCGCAGAATTCAAGCTAAACGTTGCTTTCACCACAGCCTTCAATAAGTTTCAGACCCTTTGCCACCGAGCGTTGCACAAAGCTCCCAGCCGCGAAGTCGTCGTCGAGATGCTGGTGCAACATCTCCTTACCGAAAGACTGTTTCGAACCGTGTTTGATAATGCTGATTTCGTGCGCCGCAATGTCATCGCTGCTGAAATCGAGAAAGTTATTGATGTGTTGACGAATCAATCCTTTAAGCGCAGTGACTTTCTCAGTGAACTCGATAATATCTATCAGACTCTGGAGGATAATGCTAAACGTAGCGAAGACTTTAGCGCTAAACAGGCTTTTCTCAATGTCGTTTACGAGCGGTTCTTTCAAGGTTTCGCTGTTAAACAAGCTGATACGCACGGCATCATTTATACGCCGCAACCAATTGTCGACTTTATGTGGAACAGCGTGGAAACGATTTTGCAACAAGAGTTTAATTTGACGCTGGCCGCGCCCACCGTGCAAATTCTGGACCCGTGCGTTGGTACGGGCAACTTTATTCTCAATTTGCTCAACCGCCTTTCCCGCAAAGACCTCCAGCGCAAATATGAAAAAGAAATCTTCTGCAACGAAGTCTTACTCTTACCCTACTATGTCGCGGCGTTAAACATCGAACATTGCTATTTTGAACTGATGAAACAGTACCGTACTTATCCTGGCATCTGTTTGGTGGATACCTTAAACCTGGCCAAAAGTCCGCAATTGGATTTCTTCAATGAAGAAAACAGCGAGCGAGTCGCCCGCCAAAAAGCTGCGCCGCTGACGGTGATTATTGGCAACCCACCCTACAATGTGGGGCAGCAAAATGAAAATGACAACAACAAAAATCGCAAATATGCTGTAATTGATAGCCGTATCCGCGAAACTTATGTGAAAGGTTCAAAAGCAACCTTAAAAATGCAATTGTATGATGCCTATGTTAGATTCTTTCGCTGGGCCATAGACCGTTTAGATGATCAGGATGGCATTATTTGCTTTGTAAGTAATAACAGCTTTGTGGAAGGGCTAACTTTTGATAGTTTTCGGCAGCATCTTTTGCAAGATTTTACCACAATCTATCATCTTAATCTGGGCGGGAATGCGCGCAAAGGGGGCGGTGGAAGTGTCTTTGGGATCATGGTTGGCGTAGGAATCACGCTTTTAGTGCAGAATAACGCAAAAAGGGCTGAATCCTCAGCAAAAACAACGCTTCTCTACCATGCTCTGCCTAAGCAATTAACGGGCCCAGAAAAGTTAGCTTTACTAACTAAACACCAGAGCGTTGAAGCTCTTGAATGGCAAATCTTGCACCCAGACGCAAAAAACAATTGGCTCACGGCGGGCTTCCAGCCTGAATTTGAGACCTTTTTGCCAATGGGAACGAAGGAAGCAAAGGCGGCAACCCAGCCCGAAGCGCTTTTCAAAACCTACAGTAATGGGGTAAAAACGAATGAAGATGCTTATGTGTATAATTTTGAGCGGGAAAGACTAGTTCGAATCGCCCAGGGCATGGTAGCAAGCTACCATGTGGCCCGCCAGCAGTGGTTACAGAATGGCCAGCCTAAAGATCTTGAACCCTTTTTGCAAGTTGATGAGCAAGTTTTGAAATGGATTCATGGTACAAAGCTCTTTTTCCGGCGCGGGGTAGAAGTTGTTTTTGCTGCTTCAAAAATCCGCCATGCGCTTTATCGGCCTTTTACCCCAAACTTTTACTACTTTGAGCGCGTTTTCAGCGAGAGCATCTATCGTCAACATCATTTCTTCCCCACGCCCGCCACCGAAGCAGAGAATCTGGCGATTTGTTTAACGGGGCTTGGTTCAGAAAGACCTTTTATGGTTTTGCTCACAAACTTAATCGCTGATCTTCATTTAGTTGGGCCGACTTGCATTACCCAATGTTTTCCCCTCTACACCTACGCCGAAGATGGCAGCAATCGGCAGGAAAACATCACCGCTTGGGCCGTCAAACAGTTTGAAGCTAAGTATGGCCCCGACTTGCTGGTTGCGGGGTTTCGGCAAGCTCAACCAGCGAGTGGGCCGTTGCCTGAGCTTGCCGAAGGCCCTGAGCTTGCCGAAGGCCCTGAGCGGGCCGAAGGCCCTGAGCTTGCCGAAGGCCCTGAGCTTGCCGAAGGCCAGGTTTCGGCAAGCTCAACCAGCGAGGGGCCGTGGCCTGAGCATGCCGAAGGCAATGGCTCAACTAAAAAAGCGATATTCTTCTATGTTTACGCGCTTTTGCATCATCCACTCTATCGGGAACGCTATCAGGAAAACCTCAAGCGCGAATTGCCACGGTTGCCTTTGGTCGGAGATCGCCAAACCTTCTTGACGCTGGTCGAAATTGGCCAAAAGCTGGCTGATCTGCATTTGAACTATGAAACCGTGGAAGAATATCCTTTAGAATGGGTTGAAAATCAGAAGGTTCCCTGGACGTGGCGCGTTGAGAAGATGAAGCTGACGAAAGAGAAAGATGCCATCATCGTCAATCGCTGTTTGACGTTGAAAGGCATTCCCGCCAGCGCCTTTGAATATCAATTGGGCAATCGGTCAGCTTTGGAATGGGTGATCGATCAATATCAGATCACGATAGATAAGCGGAGCGGGATTACGAATGACCCGAATCGAGGCGATGAGCCGCAATATATTGTGCGTTTGATCGGGAAAGTCATTACGGTAAGCGTCGAAACCGTGAAGTTGGTCGAAAGGCTGCGAGAAGTTAGCTTGTAGGACAGGCATCCTGCCTGGCGGCCTGGCTCGCAGACAGGATGCCCGCGCTACGTAAACCATTGCCGCTTGTGTGAGGTCTGGGGGCTAGATCGAAACATGCGGTGGAAGAAAGGCCCTTTGCGACCTCGCAGCCCGCAAAGGGCTAAAAGTGCTTTTGACCTTTCCACTTATCTAGTGCTTTTGACCTTTCCACTTATCTATTGTACAATAACATTTGTTGCATATTGTCGTGTAAGTGCCAAAAGCATGACTAAGCAGCGGATTAGAAACAAGCGAAAAAGTTGGTATATCCAACTTTTTTGGTATATTTAGCCAATTTTTCTCTTCCTCGAATTTCAAGAGTCCGCCTATTTTCTCTTCGTCGAATATTGTACTCGTCTCACCACTCAAGCACATAGGACACCTTCGATCCCGTTCACCGATATGCTTAATGACCTCTTTCGTAAGGTTCTTTTGCACCTCTTCAAAAACGAGCATCTTATCCAACAAATCCCAAATAACGTTAGGCAAAGCTTTTTGCCAAACCGCAATGGTTAAGCGATCCATTGGTTCGCAAACAAAGTTTGCAAGTGGTGGCTTAGTTTCAATGCAACCTTGATTGCTCATCTTTCTCTGGAAGTATTCAGACCAGGTATAGTTTTGCGCTGGGTCGGTAGTTAGATAAGTTTGCTGCCGCGCCAAAGCAACGAAATCCTCACTCAAAGCCCCCATTTCAGCAGCCAGTTTGTAAGCCACAAAGAATTCCAGCAAAGACCGATGTGCGGGGGTATAATCGCCATCGCGGTTGCGAATGAGCATCGTTTGCCCCATCATATCGTAGTGCCAATGGTCAAGGTCTTTTTGCGTTTGCACAGAAGGCCCAAAAAGCTGGCGCAAGCGATCTGGAAAAGCTCGATAGTTGAGGCTCATCTGATCTGTTGAGAGCATTTCCCACGATAACTCACAGAGAAAATAGACTTTATCGGCCAGCGAAGTGAAGGTTCGCTCGGCTTTAATATCCCTTTCCATCTTTCGTTTCACAGCATAGAGATAGACCCGCGAAAGGTCGACTGGTTTGCCAGCATCAATCTCTGGAAGCGCATCGAGGATGATGTTTATCATCAAGGGACGACGAGCAAGATCACGTAGTTCATCGCGTTCCATTATCTTCTCAACGGTTTTTGGCTGGGTATGAGAAGCTAAAACCTGCCGAATCTGAGCATCGGTGAATTTCTCTATTTCCAAAATCTCAAATTGCGGTGGCTCCCCCGTAAGCGCCGACATTGAGGAGGGCAATTGCGCTTGAAACAGCCTGCGACTCTCCTCCGTCGAAGGAAAATGCTCTGTACGGCTGGTCAAAATGACTTTTTTGCTAAGTTTCGCAACTTGAGTCAGCCGCCAATAGTTATCAATCATTTCTTGGCGATCAACCCGTGCAGCCATTTCATCAAAACCATCAAAGATAATCAGCAATTTGTCCATCCGACAAAGTTGCTCAAAGGCTGAATAGCCAGGCAGCTTCATTTCGTGCTTCCGAAATATGAATTCCGAGAAGAGCGACTCAACAGTTACGGCTTTGGCATAATCGCGCAGCGGAATCACGAGCGGCAAACGGGGCCGAGCAAGACCTTTCTCTTTTGCTTCAAGATATTTCTGCAAAACAGTCCAGCCAAAATGCAGAGTAAACCACGTTTTGCCCATGCCAAATTCGCCTAGAATAGAGATATGCTCTTTAGCAGGGTCGTCAAGCCATTGAGAAATGTAACCATCAAGGTCTTCATACTTACTGGCGGTTATTTTCTTCCCTGTCTTTGGATCATACTCATCTTTCGTGCAAGCTAGTTGAACATAAGCCTTTCCAACCCCTTTGGAAGTAAATTCCTCCTCCAGCCACTTAAAGTATTTGCTGAAATCAACTTGCTCGTCGAGGAGTTCATCTAAAGTGTAGCAAAAGAGATGGGCATGCTCCTTTTCATTCACAGCTTGGCGCACAGATTGGGCTATTCTGCGAGTTGTTACTAGCCAGCCTTCATCTGTTTTTTGCTGAATAACATGCTCCCGTAGAGTATTGAAGTGCGTAATGTTAGCTTCACCTTCAACCCCTTGTACCAAAACACGATCATAGCCTCGGCGAACAGGGACATTGATAATCCATTCAAAGTGTTTAGCCTTGACTTCATACGCTTCAAAGCGATAGCCCAGTACTGTAAACCACTCTCGCATTTGACGGTAAAGCAGGCTTTCAGAGGCTTTTTCAGAAGTTGATAACCTCTCTGCTAAGTCATCCAACTTGCGCTCCACCCTAGCTTCGTAAGGGGTGCGTGTTTGATCAAGACATTTATTAAAGACTTCAGCAAACTCCAGAAATTCTTGAGGCAGATCAATGTTCATTCCTTGCAATGGCTCACTGATTTTGCGCCAACTCAATAAGGTTTTAGTAGCCTCTTCAAAGACTGTTAGGTCTTGCTTGGGATCTTCAAACCATTGCTGAAAGGCTTTATGAACCTCTTTCTGGCGAAAGAAAGCTAGAACTGAATCTGCTTTAGGCTGACCTTTCCCCTCTCCGGCCCCATATTTCACTAGCGCATAGACATAGAGACCCCCAAAATCCTTCGGCGGCTCCCCAGGGAAACTTAAATCTTGCCTTAGCTGGCGGATAACTTCAGGCCCCGATAACTTCTGAAGCGCATCTTCTAGCCCAATATTCACTAAGGCGCTCGTTACCATTGTCCAATCGAACAGACTACACATAACCGCCCCTTTGATGTTGCGTAAAACCCCCGAACTGTGAACATTATACCACCCCACGCCAGCGCAGAAAGCGATCTCTCCCCACCTTGACAGATTTAGACTTTTGGGCCATACTAGGCGCGGTTGAAAGTATTTTTCAGTAGTGAGAGTTTTGCGATGAAATGGAAAGACCGCCTGGCGGCGGAGGGCTATCGCCTTACGGCTCCAAGACGCGCTGTGCTTCAGGTCTTACAGCAAACTGAAACTCCCCTTTCCCCCCAGGAGATTCTAGCCCAAGCGCATAAAGCCCATCCCCAGCTTGGCCTGGTAACGGTCTATCGGTTGCTCAACCTGCTGACGGGCCTGAATCTGCTCCGCCGTGTTCATCGCAAGGATGGCTGCCATGGCTACTTACCCGCTTCGCTTGGCCATCACCATGCCCTGATCTGCCAAACGTGTGGCCGTGCTGTCGAGTTTGCGGGTGAGGCAGACCTTGAGAGTTTGATTAGCCGTGTCGAGATGGGGACAGGCTACCGCGTCGAAGACCACTTATTGCAACTCTTTGGGCTTTGCCCTGGCTGCCAGTAAACTTAGGGAGAAGGCTCTTTTTTTTGACCTCAACTGACAATCCTTGTCAATACGAAAGATGGTGACTCTGATGAAGCTTTGGACACGAATCGCTTTGGCCCTGATTTTCCTCAGCGGGCTGATTTCCACTGGCTGCGGGCAAGCTCCCCCACCACCAGCGAAAATCGCTATTACAGTAAGCATCTTACCGCAAAAGTACTTTGTTGAACGCATCGGTGGCCCGTATGTCGAGACTACCGTCATCGTGGGCCCTGGAGCCGAGGCCCATACCTATGAGCCTAAGCCCGAACAGTTGAAAGCTTTGAGTAAGGCCGCAGCTTACCTACGGATTCACATTGACTTCGAAGAGGCTTGGATGCCCCGCTTTAGTTCTGTCAATCCTAAGATGAAGATTGTGGATACCCTCCAGGGAATTCAACGCCTTCCTATGCAGTTTGCAGATGAACATGCTCATGAAAAGGAGGAACATGCCCAGGAAAAAGAGGAACATGCCCAGGATAACCTCGATCCTCACGTCTGGCTTTCCCCTAAGCTTGTTATGCTTCAAGCTCAAACCATCTATCAGACCTTGATTGAGCTTGATCCTGCTCATCAAGAGACCTATCAAGCGAACCTTACGGCTTTCAACGCCGATCTCACCGCCTTAGACACCTCTATCCGTAAGACTTTCCAAGCCTTGCCCCAAGCTCAACACAAGTTCCTGGTCTTCCATCCCTCTTGGGGCTACTTCGCGCACGACTATGGCCTGGAGCAAATCCCGATTGAGATTGGGGGCCAGGAACCAAGTGCTGCCGAGTTAAGCCAATTGATTACCCAGGCTAAGGCAACAGGCATTAAGGTTATTTTTGTCCAGCCCCAGTTTAGTAAACGGTCTGCCGAGATGCTGGCGAATGAGATTGGGGGCCAAGTTATTTCCATAGACCCTCTGGCTGAAGACTGGTTGGCTAATATGCAACAGATCGTGCAGACTTTCAACGCTGTTTTGAAGCAGAAATAAGGATCTAAAGAACGTGACTTGTCTTTTTCCAACCGAAGCGCCAGCAGAAGTCATTAGGATTCAACATCTCTGGGCCCGCTATACCCATGAGAATGTCCTTGAAGAGATCAATCTCTCCGTCAAAGAACATGACTTTATTGGCTTGATCGGGCCTAATGGCGGCGGGAAAACGACTTTGCTCAAGGTGCTCCTTGGTCTCTTGCCCCCCAGCCAGGGAGAAATTTCGATCTTTGGCAAAAGGGTTAAAGAAGGGCGAGTCTTTATGGGTTACGTGCCCCAGGCTAGCGAGTTTGACAGAGCTTTCCCAATCAAGGTCTGGGACGTGGTCAGGATGGGGCGACTGGGGCAGCGCCAGCTTCTGCATCCCTACAACTCCGAGGACAAGGAAATCGCTGCCGAAAGCCTCCGTCAAGTGGGGATGCTTGCTTTGCGGAACCGCCCTTTTGGGGAACTGTCAGGGGGGCAGCGCCAGCGCGTCTACATAGCGCGAGCGCTGGCTACCCAGCCTAAAATCTTGCTCTTAGATGAGCCTACCGCCAGCGTAGACCCTCAGATCCGCACGAATATCTATGAACTCTTACAGGAACTGAATGCTCACCTTACGATTTTGATGATCTCTCACGACGTGGGGGCTGTATCTTCCTACGTGAAGACAATAGGCTGTCTGAATAAGCGGCTCTTCTACCATGGGGATCGGCTTATAACCCCCGATATGCTGGAGATGGCTTATCAATGTCCGATTGATTTGATTGCCCATGGCGTGCCGCATCGCGTTTTTCCAGACCATATTCACCCCGAAACATCTCTATGATTGAGCTTCTTCAATTCACCTTCATGCAAAATGCCCTTCTCGCAGGGCTTCTCGCTAGTCTCGCTTGTGGGATCGTAGGCTCGTTGGTCGTGGTTAATCGCATCGTCTTCATCAGTGGCGGCATTGCTCATGCCGCTTATGGCGGGGTTGGGTTGGGCTACTTTTTCAAATTCAATCCAACGCTAGGTGCTATCGTCTTTAGTCTAGTATCTGCGCTTGGGATGGGGATGGTTCAGCGCAAAAGTCAGCAGCGAGCAGATACGGTCATTGGGGTATTGTGGGCTATCGGGATGGCTATTGGGATTATCTTCGTTGACCTTACTCCTGGCTACAAAGCTGACTTGATGAGCTACCTCTTTGGAAGCATTCTTACCGTTCCTACCAGTGATCTCTGGCTTATGCTCGGCCTCGACCTGCTGATCCTCCTCCTCGTAGGCCTGTTCTACAAGGAACTCCTAGCCATCTCGTTTGATGAGACCTTCGCTACCGTGTTGAATGTCCCAGCCGACCTGATCTACAACCTGCTGGTCGTGCTGATTGCCCTCACCGTTGTAATGCTGATGCGGGTGGTAGGGCTGATTATGGTCATTGCTCTCCTTACCATCCCTGCTGCTATCAGTGGGCAATTCGTGCAAGACCTAAAGAAGATGATGCTGTTAGCTAGTTTCCTCGGATGTCTCTTCACTACTACAGGCTTATGCCTTTCCTATTTCCTTAATCTTACTTCGGGTGCGACTATCATCTTAGTTTCTGGCGTGGTTTACTTCTTTTGTCTAGTGTTGAAAAGGTTTTGGCTCAATAAGCGGTCTGAAACACTTACCAATGAGGCTTCGCGGTAGACTACGCTGGGGCTTGGAAGTTGGCAGAGTCGACCATAGGGAGTCCCGTAGCCTTCGGCAAGCTCAGGCTACGGTCTAACTCAAGTGGGTCGTCAGGGCCTGCCTTCGGCAAGCTCAGGCAGCGGCCCGCTTGGAGTCCCGTAGCCTTCAACAAGCTCAGGCTACGGTCAACCCAAGAAGGTCGCTAGGGATAATACATGGGAATCGCCAGGGACAAGACTTCGGCCTGATCTGCCCCATGCCAACCAGGTTCAAAAGATCTGCTATGATAGGGCCGCTCAAGCATTGAACTGACTTGGATTTCAGAAGGACTTAGTAGAAGCAATGATTAGTAGACCAACTAGCTATCAGCACCAGGAGATAAGTGGCTTTCTCTATAAGATCATCAGTAGTTACATTGAGAATCAAAACATCGGAATCGTAGTGCCTCCCCCCTTTCAGATGCGGTTATCCCAGGGGACATGGGAGCCTGATCTGATCTTTCTTAGGGCGGAGCAACAAAGTCGCTTGAAAGAGACCTATTTGGATGGGCCAGCTAATATTGTGGTCGAGATAACCTCGCCAGAGAGCTTTGCCCAGGATCGGGGGGAGCGCTTTTGTGCCTACGAGGAAGCAGGGGTGCAAGAGTATTGGCTAATTGATCCCTTACGGCAGCAGACTGAATGGTATAGACTTAGTGATCAGCACCGTTATCTGCCAGCGAAATTGGATGCTTCGGGGGTCTATCACTCACAGGTATTGGCAGGGTTTTGGCTTAATCCGCATTGGTTGTGGCGTTCGCCCATGCCCGCCACTGAATGGGTGACGCTCCAGATTGGGGGGTCGGCGCGGGCGCGGGAGATGTTAGAGGCTTTGCGCGACATTGTGGGGCGCGATGGGTTGTGGCAATTGATGCAGGAATAGCTTAGATCAAAGGTGGCTGCTGGGGGGACAGCGCAGGAAATTGCGCCAGATGAGCATACGCCTGTGCGGTAGCGATGCGGCCACGGGGGGTACGCTGGAGGAAGCCCAATTGAAGCAGAAATGGCTCATAGACATCCTCAATCGCATCAACTTCCTCGGATAGGGCTGCGGCAAGCGTCGAAAGCCCTACAGGGCCTCCATTAAAGAGGTTGATTAGGGCGCGCAGGAGGCGGCGGTCATTCTCGTCCAACCCCAACTCATCGATCTCCAAAGTCGCCAGGGCGGCGCGGGCGACCTCCAGGGAGATCGTTCCATCGGCGATTATCTGAGCGTAATCGCGGACTCTGCGTAAAAGGCGATTGGCAATCCGGGGGGTTCCCCGCGCTCGTCGCCCCAGTTCGGCAGTCGCTTCGGCGGTGATGGGAACCTTGAAGAGGCTGGCCGAGCGCTTAACAATCTCGGTCATCGCGGAGGGGGTATAGAAGTCTAAGCGATAGGTCGAGCCAAAGCGGTCTCGAAGCGGTGAGGTTAAGAGCGCGAGGCGCGTAGTCGCGCCGATGACCGTAAAGCGGGGTAGTTTGAGGCGAAGATTCCGGGCACTAGGGCCCTTCCCGACAATGAGGTCTAAAGCAAAGTCTTCCATCCCAGGGTAGAGAACCTCCTCGACTGCTCGATTGAGGCGGTGAATCTCATCAATGAAGAGGATGTCATCGCGCTGGAGGTTGGTAAGGAGGGCTGCGAGATCGCCCGTCCGCTCGATAGCTGGGCCGCTTGTGATCTTCAGGTTGACACCCATCTCATTGGCTAAGACTCCGGCCAAAGAAGTTTTCCCCAAACCTGGGGGGCCATAGAAGAGAATGTGATCAAGAGGCTCCTGGCGGGCCTTAGCGGCAGCGACGGCGATTCGCAGTTGGTGGATTAGCTTCTCCTGGCCGATGAATGTCGCCAGTTGGCGGGGGCGGATGCTCTCTTCAATTTGTTGTTCGGCCTGCTGGGGCTTAGGGCTGACTAGGCGTTGATTGGTCATAATGCTATCTTCCTTTACAACTTCTTTATTATAGCATGGGGCGGCAGGCAACTTTGCGAGCGGCTATTCCCTGGCCCTAATTTTATGCTATAATTGGCCCTTGCAAGAGAGTGTAACATGCCAAAGACAGGCAACCCCGGCAAGGATGCCCCACCCAATTCACTTGAGTGGGGTTATTCTGCTGGCTGTGCAAAGCGAGTAATTGTCCGTGGACTCAACAGAAACCTTTACCCAACGTGCCTTTCTCCCGCCGTTCGCCAACTACCAACTGGACATCGCTTATGATGAGATGTTTACGCCAGAGGGTCAACCGCGCCCTAATTACCAGTACTTGCATCAACTCCTGCTTGAGTTGCCTGCGACTGAGTTGCGGCAACGCCAGCACGCAGCAGACATTACCTTTCTCAATCAGGGGATTACCTTCACAGTTTATGGGGGCAGCGATGGCACAGAACGCATCTTTCCCTACGACCTTTTGCCCCGCATTATCACAAGTGATGAATGGGCGACGATAGAGAAGGGGCTTACCCAGCGCATCATTGCTCTAAATCTCTTTCTCAAGGACATCTATCACGAAGCGCATATCCTAAACGATAAGATTGTGCCAAAGGCGTTAGTTTATAGCTGTCGCTATTTTCGCCGCGAGATGATGGGGCTTAGGGTTCCCAACGATATATATGTCAGCATCGCAGGGATCGACCTAATCCGCCTAAGTGATGGGCAGTTTGTGGTCTTAGAGGATAATCTCCGCGTCCCAAGCGGAGTCTCCTACATGTTAGCCAATCGGCAGGTGATGAAGCATGTCTTTCCACGGCTCTTCAGTCGGTACGACATCCGCCCAATCGACCACTATGGGCAAGCTCTTTTAGCCACTTTGCGCTCTTTAGCTCCGCCGAATTGTACTGACCCGACCATTGCGCTGCTCACGCCTGGAGTTTTCAACTCGGCTTACTTTGAGCATACCTTTCTAGCCCGCCAAATGGGGATTGAACTGGTAGAAGGTCGAGATCTGCTGATCCATAACAACATTGTCTATATGCGGACGACAGGCGGTCTCAAGCGAGTAGATGTGATTTATCGCCGCATTGACGATGATTTTGTTGATCCATTAGCCTTTCGGCCCGATTCGACTCTAGGGGTCGCAGGGCTTCTCAATGCTTATCGCTGTGGCAATGTCTCGCTGGCGAATGCGATTGGCACTGGAATCGCCGATGATAAAGCCTTGTACGCTTATGTCCCTGCGATCATCCGCTATTACTTGAAGGAAGACCCTATTTTGCAGAACGTTGAGACCTATCTTCTGACTGATAAGTCGCAGCGCAACTATGTTTTAGAGCATTTAGGGGAGCTAGTGGTAAAGGCGGTTGGGGAATCTGGGGGCTATGGGATGCTGATTGGCCCACATAGCACCCAGGAGCAGCGCGAACAATTCCGCAAACGCATCCTTGTTGAGCCACGCAATTATATTGCCCAACCCACGCTTTCCTTTTCGCGGGCCCCATGCTTCCTCGATGGGCAAGTTGAACCCCGGCATGTAGATTTGCGCCCTTATATCCTCTATGGCAAGCAGGTCACGATAGTGCCTGGTGGCCTAACGCGGGTAGCTTTACGGCGCGGCTCACTCGTGGTCAATTCGTCGCAAGGCGGGGGGAGCAAAGATACTTGGATTCTCTACGATTAAGCTGAGGGAACGAAGGTAAATTCGCTGTTTCAGGTGGGTTTTAGGAAGAAAAGCATTTGCTCCTGTGGAGGTAAGATGAAGCGTTACATTCGCTCGATGGCTAGATTGATTGCTTTCGGGGCCTTACTCACCAGTTTTAGTGGCATTTCGCAAGCGCAGACCAATCCAAGCGAACTTTGTTTCATTGAAACAGGCCAATGTATTAGTGGGCGGTTCCGTACTTTTTGGGAACAGAATGGTGGTTTGCCTCTCTTTGGCTTCCCAATCCAAGCCCAGAAAGAGGAGCAGGTCGAGGGAAAAGCCTTTCAAGTTCAATGGTTTGAGCGGAATCGGTTTGAGCTTCACCCTGAAAATCTTGCGCCAAACGATGTTTTGTTAGGTCGCCTTTCAGATGATATTCTCTTGCAAAGTAAGCGCGACTGGCGGACTTTTCCTAAGAGTAGCGCCAAAGAAGGTTGTCGTTTCGCTGCAAACACAGGACACAACATCTGCGGGGCGATTTTAGCGCGTTGGCGAGCGTTAGGCATTGAAAGCGATGGACAACCTGGCTTTAGCGAAGCTGAAAATATCGCTTTGTTTGGGGAACCAATTAGCGATGAGCAAGTTGAAGTTTTGAGCGACGGGAAGACTTATACGGTTCAATGGTTTGAGCGGGTGCGGTTTGAGCTTCATCCCGAAAAAACACCGCCCTTTGATATTTTGCTGGGGCGCTTGGGGACTGAATTGCGGCCTTTGGACCCCAAAGCTACGGCAACGCAGGTCAAAGCTGCAACGCCGAGCGTTGCCCCCACGATGCCAAAAGCGACTCCTTTACCCAGCCCTTCGGCGGGAGCGGCTGCGACGGTGGTGCAACCTGTGACCAACATTCCCCTTGCAGAGTTTGGTGACAACCAAAAACTTGACATTGCAGGAATGGCGTGGTATAGCGATACCTTGATTATTGTGCCGCAATATCCCAATTCTCCGTCGAATAACCTGGGCTACAACTCAGCATTTCGGCTTTCCAAAGCGGCTCTTCTGGCATTTCTTGATGGCCAAACCAATGAACCCTTACAATTCCAACCGATTCCCTTCTTTGATCCTGGTTTAGCGGGGATGGTTAAGGGCTTCAAAGGTTATGGTAGCACAGCGATTGTTGGGGATCGCATTTTCGTGACCTTGAACGCGCAGACAACCAAGGGTAAAAAGAGTTATCTCGTGCAGGGAAAGATTACTCCCTATTTCAATATCCTTTTGGATGTAACAAGCTTGACTGAAATCCCTGCTCAAAGCAAGACCTCTGATTTTGAACAAGCGTTGTTTGTGTTAGGGAACAAAGTCGTTACGATCAATGCGGTCAACGGCCAGAATTTCAATCTAAAGCCCGTAATTCAGCTTTTTGACGCAAATTCCAGACATCCGCTGCGCTTGAGCGCAAGCCCCATGCCCAATGTAGAATATCGGGTCTTAGCGGCCAGCGAGCCTGACACGGCTAATCGCTTTTGGGTTATCAACGCTTTTGGGCCTGAAGATCAGAAATTGCTGCCAAAGAGTGATCCTTTGGCAGCTAAATATGGTCAAAGCGTGAATCTAGCGCAGGCTAATCAATTAAGTCGCTTAGTTGAATTTCAATATAGCGCTGCGGGCCTTGTTTTAATCGATCAGGCTCCGCTCGATCTCCCTCTTACGGTTAAAGGGCAAAATTGGCGGTCCTTAATCCGTGTAGCTAATCGTGGTCTGCTCATTGCAACGGATAAAGATCCCCAAACTCTTTTAGGCTTTATTCCTACACCTTAGCAAATGGCTAAAAGCAGAGGAATCTTGGTAGATTAAACTGCATTGCCAGAGAAAGCAAAGAAAACGATATGCTTTCACGAGTTGCCGACAGTCTCTATTGGATGAGTCGGTATCTAGAGCGGGCGGAACACACTGCCCGCTTACTCGACGTAAACCTGCACCAAATGTTGGATCAAACTCCTGAGTCGGCTAACCAACGGTGGGAACGGCTTTTGGCTAGTTTACGGATTCCCAGCCCTAAAGAAGGCACAAACGATGTCTATAGCATCACGCGCCTCCTGATTTTTGATGCAGCTAACTCAGCTTCCATCGTGGCTTGTATTTTGGCCGCCCGCGAAAATGCTCGTCAGGTGCGGGAACAATTGAGTTCTGAGATGTGGGAACAGCTTAATCGGCTTTTTCTCCAGGTCAAACGAACCAGTATGGATGAAAGCTGGCGGCGGGAACCCCATGAATTCTTTAAGTCGGTCAAAGAAGGGGTGCATCTTCTTCAAGGAATCACGGATACCACGATGAGCCATGATGAAGGCTGGCAATTTATTCAGATTGGGCGGTTCTTAGAACGGGCTAATTCAACCGCAACCTTACTGGATAATCATTTCAACACCATTGGCCAGCTCGATTATCTCTCTTGGATTGGTTTACTCAAATCGTGTACGGCTTTTGAAGCCTATTGTAAAGTCTATACAGCTGATATTCGCCCCGAATATGTAGCTGAGTTTCTGTTGCTGGACGTTACTTTTCCGCATTCGATTCATTTTTCGGTAGATATAATGCAAAATGAATTGAAGGCGATTAGTCGGCGGACAAATGCCCGTGATGCTTTTCGGGCTGAACGGTTGGCGGGTCGGCTCCAAGCCGCCTTGGATTATGGGCAAGTGGACGAAATCATGGCCAGCAATTTACATCTCTTTTTAGAAAATATCCGCCAACAGTGTGCCCAAATTCACACGGCCATCCATGAGATTTTCATTGCTTATCCTGCGGATAGTGCCCTAGATTCGTAAGAAACTGCTCCCTAATTCCTGTTTGACCGCTCGCATGGGCCTTTTAGGGTGTAAAAAGGGAACGTTCTCGCTAGAAAAACCTTAGTTGAGCTTATGTATTTCTTCTCAATTCGCCACATGACCAGATTTCGCTATACGGCGTTGATTAGCGAAAGCGTGATGGAAGTGCGGATGCAGCCCCGCACCGAAAACAATCAGCGTTGTCTGGAGTTTCAACTCCAGACGGAGCCTCGGTCCCAGGTTATGTCTTACCGTGATTATCATCAGAATGTTGTCCATCATTTTGGGGTTCCAGGCCGTCACGGTAAATTGACCATCATGGCTGAAGCTCTGATTGAGACCAATCCCCCAACCCCGCTCCCGCCCAACTTGGGCCCCGAAGCCTGGAGCGAATTAGATGACCAGGTGGCTTTGGATGGCTATTGGGATATGTTGATGCCCAGCCATTTTGCACGCCCCACGAGTCTTCTTCACGATTTTATGCAGGAAATTTCCCTGGAGCGGCGCGACGACCCCTTGACCGTGTTGCTTGAATTGAACTCGATCATCTATCAAAAGTTTGAATATGTCCCGATGAGTACAAAGGTCGATTCTTCGATTGACGTTGTTCTGCGGACGCGCCGGGGGGTTTGCCAAGATTTTGCCCACGTGATGACGGCTCTGGTGCGCGAATTAGGCATTCCGTGCCGCTATGTCAGTGGTTATTTGTTCCATCGTCACGAAGACCATGACCGCTCTGAGGAAGATGCGACCCATGCTTGGCTCGAAGCCTTTTTGCCCAACTTGGGCTGGGTTGGCTTTGACCCGACGAACAACCGTACCGCATCGGAATGCCATATTCGGACGGCAGTGGGGCGCGATTATGCCGATGTGCCCCCGACGCGGGGGGTTTTCAAAGGGGAGGCGGAAAGTGAGCTTGACGTGGGCGTGCGGGTTTGGCCGACTGAAGCGCCTTCGCCTGAAGAAAAAGAGATCGAATTGCTGCCTCACGTTGAATGGTCGCCCCCTGATTTGGAAGCTCAGGCCGATGATCAGCAGCAGCAGCAACAACAGCAGCAACAATAGCGCTTTCCAAAGCAATTTTTTAAGGGCGGAAGAATAAAACCTGGCAGGTTTTGCAACTTGCCAGGTCAGAGTCAAAAGAGCTATTGAATTATTTAGCTAGTTTTTCTTCAAAAAACTTTGCTACCCGATCCGCATAAGCCTTTTGATCGTAGGGAAAAGTATCTACATGCTTTTTCCCTGGGATAATCCATAGTTCAGCATTAGAGCCTGCGGCAGCATAAAGCCGTTTAGCATGCTCAAGCGGAATCAGACCATCATCTTTAGCATGAATTATGAGAATTGGCCGGGGCGCAATCTTGCCAATTTCATCAATGGGCCGGGCATTTTGGATGTTTTCTCCTGTAAGAAAAGTGCTAATCAACAGGGCTGGAGGCAAGAAAAAGCTGGGTAAACCACTTGCAGCGGGAAATTCTTTCTCCAAAATGGAGCTAAAATCAGCATAAGAACTGTCGGCAACCAAAGCCCCAATTGCTGGCTCATCCGCCATCGTGCCAATGCTGGTCGCCGAACCCATTGAGACCCCAAGCAGCCCAAGCTGGCCGGGTTTAAAGCCTCGCTTTTCCAGCCAATCAACGGCTCCTTCCACATCTCGTCGCTCGCGCAGCCCGAAAGTGAAGCGGCCATCGCCACTTTCGCCGTGCCCCCGCAAATCCAACATTAGCACATTTAAGCCGCGTTGCGCGAGAGCTACACCCAATTGGGTTGAAACCCCGCTAAACTCACATGCTCGACATTGCCCTTTCCCATGCACAAAAATGATCGCTTTTTTGCTCGCTTGCGCTGGGAGAAACCAAGCCGAGATGCGAGTCTGATCAATACGGGCGGTAAAAGTGATATTTTCGTAAGCCGTATTATAGGTTTGGGGGGTATTAGGCAATTTTCTGTGCCCAGGCGTGGTAAGTGAATTAGCTGTAAACCCCGCAATACCCAGGTAGGCAGTCACAAAGAGACAAAAAAAGCCTAGCAGAAGGCGCAAAAGCCAATTTTGCCCGGCGGATTGTTTTTTGGGAGGGGTTGGTGAAGTTGGAGCAGTAGATGATTGCATAGAAATATCCTAGATGAGGTTTAGCGATGAAAACGATTTGTAATGGGCTAACGCTTTCCTACGAAGATTATGGCCAAGGAACGCCGATTTTGCTTCTGCACGGTTTTCCTCTGAGTGGGGCGATGTGGCAGCCCCAAATTTCAGCTTTGAAAACTGATTTTAGGCTTATCATCCCTGATTTACGCGGGTTTGGGCAGAGCGAAGCACCTATTGGGCCCTATTTAATGGAAACTTTCGCTGCTGATCTTGTTGCGCTCCTTGATTCATTAGGCCTTGAACAGGTAGTTTTAGGTGGGCTTTCGATGGGGGGCTACATTGCGCTGGCTTTTCTGCGGCATTATCCTACTCGTGTGCAGGCTTTAATCCTCGCAGATACGAGAGCGACTCCTGATACAACTGAAATCAAAGCTAATCGTGAAGCAAATGCCCAGCTTGTGGAGCTTCACGGGCCCAGCACTATCGTCCCAAAGATGCTTCCAGGGCTCCTTTCGCCAAAAGCTGCGCCCGAAATGCAGACGCAGATAAGCCGCTTGATGATGGAAAACAAGCCCCAGGGGATTGCGGGAGCCTTACGGGGAATGGCCTTGCGGCCCGATTCTTCTGATCTGCTCGCCAAGATCAAAGTTCCAACTTTGGTTTTGGGCGGCGCAGAGGATTCGCTTTCGCCGCCCGCTGAGCTAAAACAGCTTCAACAAGCGATTCCAGGGAGCGAATTGGCTATCATTCCCAACGCGGGGCATCTTGCGAATATTGAAAATCCAACCGCGTTTAACGCTGCTTTGCGGGCGTTTCTGGCGCGTTTTTAGCGGTTGTTGGCTCGGCAAGCCATTCTTTGCGGTAATCTTGGCCCAACACGACTACAATATCAGTGAGATAGGGCGCAGGTGAAGTTCCCTTTTTCGAGGCAACTTGCACAGCTTCTGCCGACAAACCCAACAATTTGGCGAGCCGCTGGCGGGTTTTTGGGCGACCAGTGTAATCAATAATTTGGGTTTCAGGATAGACTTCGGCTGCATCGGTGGCATTATTCAGCAAAAAGCCTTGAGTTGCCAAATTATTGGTTAATTTGGTCGCCAGAAATTGAATTCCAGTACCATTCTGGACCTGAATTCGAGCGACTTCGGCTTCTCCACCTGGGCCCGCCAGCATTTGATTCACCAACAACTTAACATCGCTCTGATTCCAAGTAATATTTGAGCCTTCTTCAGCCACAATTTGTACATCATTGGGGTTAATGCTGAATTGGGTAATGCGCTCTGGCTTGAGTTCTTGCGCCAATTTAGCCAGCCCATAGAGAATCGTGGGGTCACCAAGGGGCAGCGTTGTCGCAATACTGGAGCTTAAACTTTCAGCTAGTTTGGGAATAAGGGCTGCTTGGTCAAAGATTTTGCGCTGTTGAAGTTGTTTCAACAGGGCCCGTAACACGCGCTGTTGGCGGGTGCTGCGGTCAAAATCGCTGGCCATGTGGCGCGAGCGAGCGTAGCGGAGCGCGGTCCGGCCATCCAGAACTTGAAGCCCCGCAGGGATAAAAATCCGTTCGTAGCCAAAATTGGCGGTTGGATATTCTGGGTCGAGCAAAGGCCGCGTGACATCTACCGTAACGCCGCCAAGCGTGTCAATTATCTTCTCAAACCCAATGAAATCAACTTGGGCAATATAATCAATTTTAAGGCCCAGAAATTCCTCGATAGTTTCAGCCGCTAAAGCGCCCCCAGCAGCTTTGGGGTCAGAATCTTGAGCATACAACTCTTCGGCATTAAGATAACCATAACTGTAAGCAGCATTGATCTTTTGGCTGCCCAGATGCGGAATCGTAACGAACGAGTCGCGGGGAATCGAGAGCATACTGGCCCAATGTTCACGGGGATCGACATGGACAACAATCAAAGTATCGCTGCGGACCCCTTCAGCATCAAGATCACGGGAATCTACCCCAATCAGCAAGATGTTGAAAGGGTAGCGCAAGGCCACAGGCATCGCTGCGGCTGGGGCTGGCGTAGCGGTTGCACTTTTTGAAGGTTTAAGGGCTGCGGCTGGGGCGGTAGAAGGTGAAATTTGGGGCTTAACAGACGGCGGTTTACTAACGGGAGGGCGGCGCAGGTCGGGTTGTTCCATCCTGCCAAGGACCTGGTTGGCCCGAATCCCAACCACCACGGTGACGGCCCCAAACAGAATACATAAAGAGACGATCCCTACCAAAAGGGAACTCCAACCACCATTACGATATTTTTGCTGAAGAGGTAAGCCACTCCGAGTAGAACGCCGTACCTCTTGCTCACGGGGATGGCGAAAAGAAGGAGGGAAAGACGTTGGCATGGGACTCCTGCTACCTGCTGCGTACCCAGAAACAGAACATTTTGCGCCAGGTACGCATTTTATCACTAAGGGAGCTATAGGGAAGAAGGGGCATTTAAGACCAGGGATAATTGCACAGAGTATAGCAGAGATTTAAGCCTGTTGCAAACTCTTCTTTCAACTTAGCCTAAACAAGACCTTTGCAGTCTTTGGGGCTGTAAAGGTCGCTTTGCTCTTGCTGGTGCTGAGGCATGCGATTTGTGTTAGAATGGGGCTATGGAAAAAGCACCCAAACTGCGCCGCTGGCATGAGTTCTTTGCTTTTCTGCTGGAACTTACCCTGACCCAAAAGGAGATTGCGGTGCAAGCTAACGTCGATGTTAGTAGCGCCCCCCCTGAGATTGACATCGTGCTAATGCAGAACTTGAACGATAAGTCCACCTGGACAGCTGATCAATTGACTTGTCTGCCTGATGGGATTCGCCAAAGTAGCTCGCGTTACATCCTGCTAGAATTCAAGTACACTGAGTCAATCACGGTGGAAGCCGTGAAAACTTTGGGCGGTTATGAGACTTTCTTCCGCCGCTCGCGGGGGCTGAAAGCGGACGATGTGCAAAGTTTCCTGGTGAGCGCCCACCAACCCCTGCGGGAAACAAGGGAAACCTTGTGTTACACCGAGCGTCTTCAGCCAGGGGTCTACGCTAACACGAGCATCTTCTTTGCACGAACGCGGCTAATCGTGTTGAGCGAATTATCTGATGCACCTCATAATGTGTTCTTTAAGTTATTCGCCCATCAGCGCCAGGCCAAAAAAGCGGCGTTGGCTAATTTTGAGCAACATCATCGGGTAGAGTTTGGGGCGGATGTAGAAGCTCTGATCCTGAGCTTATTAGAACTCTGGGCGCTTACAGGAGTAGCTGAAATGCGTGCGATCACGAAAGAAGACTTACTGAAACGGGGGCGCGAACTGCCACAGCAGGTCTTGGCCCTGATGACGGATGAGGAACTTGCGGATGTACTGAGGAACAAGCCTTTTGTGCAGCGGCTCCAGCAACAGAGCTTAGAACAAGGGCTTGAGAAAGGTTTAGAACAAGGCCGTGAGGAAGGCTTAGAACAAGGACTTGAGAAAGGTTTAGAAAGAGGTCGGGAACAAGGCTTGGTAGAAGGACTGCATAAGGCCATTGAACTTGGTCTGGAGCTAAAGTTTGGGGCAGCGGGGCTAGAGCTTCTCCCTGAGATCCACCAAATTACCCAAGTAGCGCTTCTGGAGGTTCTCCAAGAAGCCCTCAAAACCGCCCTCACCCCCGCGGCTATCCGCCACCTCTATCAACCGCAGGAATAACCGTTCCCTAAAGTTCCCCCAGACCTTTGTGGTCCCCAGACCACAGAGGTCTTTCATTTAAAGAATTTCTGCCTTTACAGGAGTAGCTGAAATGCGTGCGATCACGAAAGAAGACTTACTGAAACGGGGGCGCGAAC
>Ga0316612_1000173_pt1 | contig 24559 bp, 23 predicted proteins | sample MIS2016226_MG_FD_207676 | JGI IMG/M metagenome (GOLD analysis project Ga0316612, IMG submission 207676) | Microbial mat bacterial communities from Middle Island sinkhole, Lake Huron, Michigan, United States - MIS.2016.226 | ecosystem: Environmental > Aquatic > Freshwater > Lake > Sediment... | reverse complement strand
ATAGTAATGAAGTAATTGCAGATTTAACAGGTTTAACAATTGAGAAAATACAGGAGTTGAGACTCGAGAGCTCTGCTCGAACAGGCGAAGCAAACGAAACAGACAATTAAATCTTCTGCCAACAGCCGTTTTGATATAGTGGGGTTTCGGTCATAAACTGAAACGCCTGTTTGTATTTGTAATGTTTAGGATTAACCAAAAGATGGTTTTTTATTTTTCCCCCACCATCTCAAAGCTACAAACCGTTGTGCGTAATATTCCTTGGTAAGTATTGATTTGGATTTTCATCAAAACTACTTCATTATTGATTTTGATTTTTATCAAAACTATCCCATTATTGGTTTGGATTTTTATCATTTATATAGTATTTTTGCCTTGGATTTTTATTAAAGCAAATGTATTTAGAAAGAAAAATAGATGCTGAATTAGAGATTTGGCAACAATTGCCAAACCGAAAACCCTTGATTTTAAGAGGTGCGAGGCAAGTTGGAAAATCTTCTAGCGTAAAAAATTTAGCAAAGAAATTTAAGTATTTTATTGAGATTAATTTTGATGCAAACCCTATCTACACTTCTGTTTTCGAAAATGGATTAGATCCTGTTGGAATTTGTGAACAACTTTCGGTCATTTCAAACACGCCAATTATAGAAGGAGAAACTTTATTGTTTTTTGATGAGATTCAATCTTGTGTTCCTGCTATTTCTTCTTTGAGGTATTTTTATGAAAAAATGCCCAATTTGCATCTTATTGCAGCGGGTTCATTATTAGAATTTGCACTATCTGAAATCCCATCTTTTGGAGTAGGAAGAGTTCGCTCCATTTTTATGTATCCACTTTCCTTCGAGGAATTTTTATGGGCAAATAAGGAAAAGAGCCTAGTTGAAGCCTTAAATAAAGCAACCACAAAAACACCTTTTCCTGAAATATTTCATCAAAAGTTGAAAGGCTATTTGAAAAAATTTTTAATTATTGGCGGAATGCCCGAAGCTGTTAAAACCTATATTGCTAATGGAGATATGCTAGAAGTTCAAAGGGTTTTAGACGATTTAATACTCTCGATTCAAGCTGATTTTGTAAAATATAAAATTAGGGTTTCGCCAACCAGAATCCGTGAAGTTTTTGATGCTGTGGTAAAACAAGTTGGCAATAAATTTAGTTATTCTTATCCAAATGCTACATTAAATAATGTTCAAATTAAGGAAGCCTTAGCCCTTTTAGAAATGGCTGGGTTGGTCTATTTTGTTACTCACTCAGCAAGTAATGGTATTCCGCTTGGGGCAGAAATAAATTCCAAAAAAAGAAAAATTATACTTTTTGATACAGGAATATTCCAGAGAATTCAAGGCTTAAATATTGCACAATTGCTTATTGAAGATGACTTCAATAGCATTAACAAAGGAAATATTGCCGAATTGCACGTGGGTTTAGAATTGATAAAAAATACTTCTTGCTACGAAAAAACACAATTGTATTATTGGCAACGAGAAGCTAAAAACAGTCAAGCCGAAGTAGATTATGTCATTCAAAAACAAGATAAAATTATTCCAATCGAGGTAAAAGCTGGAACTAAAGGCAGTATGCAAAGCCTGTATTTATTCCTTGATGAAAAAAAATTAGACTTTGGAGTCCGATTATCATTAGAAAATTTTTCTGAAATGGAAAAAGTCAAAATAGTTCCTTTGTATGGGGTTGGGAATTTGTTATAGGACTAATTATTTAAAAAAAATCCTAACAAATCATTCAAATTAATGACAATTTGAATTAGTTTTCCAACAATAAAATTCACTTTTAAAATTTTCAAAAGCCAATATTTAAAAAATTCTGCTACTTTTGTCGCAGAAAAATAGAACTATGGCAAAGAATTTAGTTATCGTTGAGTCTCCTGCAAAGGCAAAAACTATCGAAAAATTTCTAGGAAGTGATTACCAAGTCGAATCAAGTTATGGTCATATTGCCGACTTGCCGTCGAAAGAAATTGGGGTAGATGTAGAAAATGGTTTTAAACCCAAATACGAAGTTTCTGCCGATAAAAAAGCTTTGGTTACTAAACTGAAAGGACTTGCCAAAAACGCCGAAATGGTTTGGTTAGCCAGTGATGAGGATCGCGAAGGGGAAGCAATTTCTTGGCATCTTTCCGAAGAATTAAAATTAGACAAGAAGAAAACCAAACGAATTGTTTTTCACGAAATCACGAAAACTGCGATTCTTAAAGCAATTGATAATCCACGAGAGATTGATTATAATTTGGTCAATGCACAACAAGCCCGAAGAGTTTTAGACAGATTGGTAGGTTATGAATTGTCGCCAGTTCTTTGGAGAAAAATTAAAGGCGGACTTTCGGCAGGGCGTGTACAATCGGTTTCAGTTCGTTTGATTGTCGAGAGAGAAAGAGAAATTCAGAATTTCAATGCTGTTGCCTCTTATTCTGTGGTAGCCGAATTTACGAATGAAGCAGGAAAATCTTTCAAAGCAAAATTGCCAAAGAATTTCAACACCAAGAAAGAAGCCGAGGATTTCTTGAAAAAGAATATTGGTTCAAATTATAAAGTTTCGGATTTAGAAACCAAACCCACCAAAAAATCGCCAACGGGTCCTTTTACCACTTCGACTTTGCAACAAGAAGCGGCTAGAAAATTATATTTGCCAGTAGGAATCACGATGCAATTAGCGCAACGTTTGTACGAAGCTGGACTCATTACTTATATGAGAACGGACAGCGTGAACTTGTCGAAAGACGCTATGGAGGCCGCGCAAGCCGAAATCATCAAATCCTACGGAGTAGCATTTTCTAAACCACGAACTTTTGTCAATAAAAGTAAAGGAGCACAAGAAGCTCACGAAGCAATTCGCCCAACAGATATGTCTAGACGTACCGTAAACATTGACAGAGATCAAGCACGATTATATGATTTGATTTGGAAACGAACCTTGGCTTCGCAAATGAGCGATGCCGAATTGGAAAGAACCAATGTGAAAATTGCAGCCAACAATCACAGTGAAATTTTTACGGCATCTGGAGAAGTGATTAAGTTTGAAGGTTTCCTAAAAGTATATTTAGAAGGAAATGATGACGATGATGAGGAACAAGAAGGAATGTTGCCAGTGATGAAAGTCAACGAAAAATTAGTAAATAGTTACATCACAGCCACCGAAAGATATTCTCGTCCTGCTGCAAGATATACTGAGGCTTCTTTGGTAAAAAAATTAGAAGAATTAGGAATTGGGCGTCCTTCGACTTATGCACCAACCATTTCTACTATTATCAACAGAAATTATGTCGAGAAAGGAAATCTTGACGGTCAAGAGCGAAATTATACACAGTTAACTTTGCAGTCTGGTAAAGTAGGGGAGAAGGTATTAAAAGAAAATACCGGTTCCGATAAAGGAAAGTTAGTCCCAACAGATATTGGAACGATTGTAACTGATTTTTTGGTCAAAAATTTCGAAAACATTTTGGATTATAATTTCACTGCGAAAGTGGAACAGGATTTTGATGAAATTGCAGAAGGAAACATCGAATGGACAAAAATGATGCAGGAATTCTATGATAAATTTCATCCAACAGTGAAAGATGTAGAAGCCAATGCCGACAGAGAAAGTGGCGAGAGAATCCTCGGGAAAGACCCAAAAACAGGAAAGCAAGTTTCGGTTCGTTTGGGGAAATTTGGTCCAATGGCACAAATAGGGGAAGCTGATGACGAGGATAAAAAATTCGCCAGTTTGATGAACGACCAAAACATTGGAAACATTACTTTGGAAGAAGTTTTAGATTTGTTTTTGTTGCCAAAAAATTTAGGTACTTATAAAGGAGAAGAAGTTGAGGTAAGCAATGGTCGTTTTGGCCCTTATGTTCGTCACGGAAGTGCTTTCGTTTCTTTGCCAAAAGGAGAAAATCCACTAGATGTTTCGATAGAAAGAGCAAAAGAATTAATTGATGAAAAAGCCCAAGCTGATGCCCCAATTGCCACTTACAAAGGCGAACCAGTTCAAAAAGGGACAGGTCGTTTTGGTCCTTTTATCAAATGGGATGGTGTTTTTATCAATGTCAGCAAAAAATATAATTTTGATAATTTGTCCCAATCCGATATTGTTGAATTGATTGAAGATAAATTGCAAAAAAATATTGATAAAGTTATACACAACTGGGCAGCCGAAGGGATTTTAGTTCAAAAAGCACGTTGGGGAAGATCTGAAATAACCAAAGGAAAAATCAAAATTGAATTGAGCAAAGACATTGATGCTGCGAAATTGACATTGGCACAAGTTCAAGAAATGATTGCCAAGAAAACACCAGCCAAAAAAGTTGCCGCCAAAAAAACTACTGCAACAAAGAAACCTGCTACTAAAAAAGCAGTTGCCAAAAAGAAATAATCTATGGAATTTGATTTCCTAAAGCCTTTAGACAATGAAATCCTTCAGTTTATTAAGGAGGTTTCTTCTCAGCATTTGGGGAGCAAAATTGTATTTCATACTCAAGAAGATTTTCCAGATTTAGATAAAATTAAAATTGCAATTGTTGGTGTTCTAGAAAATAGAGGAGATGCGAACCAAAACAAGGATGTAAACCTGACACATATTCGCAAAGAATTGTACGGTTTGTTTCCGGGAAATTGGGATGCATCCATCGCCGATTTGGGTAATATTTTTGCTGGTAACACCATTTCAGATACTCATTTTGCTTTGAAAAAAGTAGTTTCAAGTTTAATCAAAAAAAAAATTATTCCTATTGTTATTGGCGGTTCGCAAGACTTAACTTATTCACTTTATAGAGCTTATGACGAATTAGAGCAAATGGTAAACTTGGTTTCCATTGACAGTAAATTCGATTTTGGCAAAGAAAGCGATGCTATTTCTGCTTCATCCTATTTAACTAAAATAATTATCGAAGAACCCAACAATCTTTTTAATTTTTGTAATTTGGGTTATCAAACCTATAATAATTCTCAGGAAGAAATTGATTTAATTGACAAATTATTCTTTGAAGCCTATCGTTTGGGAGAAATTTCGAATACAATAGCAATTTCGGAACCCGTTTTTAGAGATGCTGATTTAGTTAGTTTAGATATGGCTTCGGTTAAATCATCAGCAACGGGTAATTTTGCTACTTTTATTCCGAATGGATTTAATGGAAAAGAAATATGTGCTTTGTCAAGATATGCTGGAATCAGTGATAAAGTTTCACTTTTTGGGGTCTTTAATCACAGTAGTTCTAAGCAAGAATCAATTCTTATTGCTCAAATTATTTGGTATTTTATCGAAGGTTATCATTATCGATCAAACGAATATCCTTTTGGGAGTAAAGAGAATTACACAAAATATATCATCCCTTTAGATGAAGAATTGATTTTTTTCAAAAGCAATAAAACCGAAAGATGGTGGATTGAAATACCCTTTATTTCAAATAATAATAATAAGTTAAAGAAAAGCTCGTTATTACCTTGCTCTTATGAGGAATATTTGGCGGCTTGCAATCAAGAAATCCCTGAAAGATGGTGGAAGGCTCAACGAAAAAACATGCCCTAGTGGGTATTATTAAGTGTATTTTAAATGTATTTTAAAAAATAAACCTGAAATTATTTAAAAAAGATTCTGTTGGATAAAATAAAACATTCATAAAAATAATTTTTGTATTTTTGCTAAAATTTATTTTTAAAGACAATTATTCAAAAATAAATAAAATTTAAGATTTGAAAATAAATAGTAATCTAAATAATTGTTTTATTAAATAATAATAAATAGGTTTACAGACTGAATAATAATGATTAATTAACCCTGTTAATATGAAGAAGTTTATTGCTTTTGCTGCAATTTTAACCCTACTGATTGGATGTGGCAAAATATCCGACAAAGGAGAACTAGTTGGTGTTAAAGGTGCAAAATGGCATCCCGAAAAACCCTATGGAATGACCTTGGTTCCTGGTGGTTCGTTTATTATGGGAAAATCCGATGAGGATGTTGCCAATGTTGGTGATGCAAACACAAAAACAGTTACTGTGCGTTCTTTTTATATGGATGAAACAGAGATTACCAACCGAGAATACCGAGAATTTGTTGAATGGGTAAAAGACTCTACAATGAGGGTTCGATTGGCTATTCTTGCAGAAGAATCTGGAATGAAGCCAGGGGCGGGTGCTTCAAAAGGAAAAGGAAAAAATGCAGGAAGTATAGGTGATTTTGCATTTAATGATCAAGAACCCTCAAAGATGAACGCCTATGATAAGTACATGTACGAAAATTATTATAGTATTGGCACAGATGACGATCCTTATGCTGGACGAAAACTCAACAGAAAAGTAAAATTGATTAAAGATACTAAGTTATATCCAGATGAATATTATACCGAAGTGATGGATTCAATGTATTTGCCTTTAGTCGCTTCCTATAATGGATTGAGAACCATCGATGTAGACAAATTAAAATTTAGATATTCTTGGATGGACATTCAGGCAGCTGCAAAAGCCAAAGTAGGAAAAAGAAAAGATTTCATTAGAACAGAACAAGTTAAAGTTTATCCAGACACCACCACCTGGATTAAAGATTTCTCCTATTCGTATAACGAACCCATGCACAATGATTATTTTTGGCATCAAGCTTATGGAGAATATCCTGTTGTGGGAGTAAACTGGAAACAGGCTAAAGCATTTTGTGCTTGGAGAACTTTGAAAAAAAATATTTGGATAAAATCTAAAAAGAGAGGTCACGACTTGACCAATAATTTCAGATTGCCAATAGAAGCAGAATGGGAATATGCTGCTAGAGGGGGCTTGCAATCAGGTACTTATCCTTGGGGTGGTCCATATACCAAAAATGATAGAGGATGTTTACTTGCTAATTTTAAACCAATGAGAGGTGATTATGCAGCCGATGAAGCATTATATACTGTAGAAGCAAAATCGTTTGAACCAAACGGGTACAATCTGTATAATATGGCAGGAAATGTTGCCGAATGGACAGATTCCTCTTATGATCCAAATGCTTATGAATATGTTTCCTCAATGAACCCTAACAATACCGATACTTCTAACAAACGAAAAGTAGTTCGTGGTGGTTCTTGGAAAGACGTTGCTTATTTTCTTCAAGTAGGAACAAGAACATTTGAATATGCTGATTCCGCTAGAAGTTTCATAGGATTCAGAACAGTTCAAGATTATATGGGAACCCAATCAACCCAAAAAAATAAAAAAAGAAAATAACCACTCAAACAAATTAAAATAAATTAATCTAAAATAAATATTATGGCATTGATAAATAAACAAACAATGAATTTTTTCTACGGAATGGGAGCAGCAGTAGTAATTATTGGAGCTTTATTCAAAATTACTCACTTAGAATTTGGGCCAATAACTGGAAATTTAATGCTTACTATTGGTCTTGTAGTCGAAGCCTTTATTTTTGCTCTTTCTGCATTTGAACCTGTAGAAAAAGATTTAGATTGGACTTTGGTATATCCAGAATTAGCCAATGGCGAAGCTAGAAAAAAATTAGCTAAAGTAGAAACTCCCACAGATGCACAAGGATTATTGTCTCAAAAATTAGACGCAATGCTCAAAGAAGCTAAAATTGACGGTGAATTGATGATGAGTCTAGGAACCAGCATAAAAAACTTTGAAGGAGCTGCAAAAAGTATTATGCCAACAGCCGATTCATTAGCATCAACAAAAAAATATGGCGAAGAATTAACTCTTGCAGCAGCTCAAATGGAATCTTTAAACAGTTTGTATAAAATTCAATTGCAAACTGCCTCAAAAAATGTTGAAATTAATGATGCAATAGTAGAAGATAATATAAAATTAAAAGAGCAAATGCTATCATTAACTTCAAATTTATCTACTTTGAACAATGTTTATGGAGGAATGCTTTCTGCTATGGGTAATAAAGGCTAATTAGTTCATACTTTAAAATAAAAACAATAACTAATTAATAGAAAATATGGCAGTAGGAAAATTAAGCCCTAGGCAGAAGATGATAAACCTAATGTATTTGGTTTTTATCGCAATGTTAGCATTAAATATTGACAAAGAAGTAATATCGGCGTTTGGATCAATAAATGAAAAATTTGAGAATGCAAATAGTGCAGCAGAACTTTCCAACTCGCAGTTGATAAATAGTTTAGATGTAAAAGCATCAGAAGCGGGTGGGGAATTCAAAATCGCTTCAGAAACTGCACATAAAGTAGAAATAATATCTAAAAACTTTTATGATTACATTGGATCATTGAAAGGAGATATTTTAAAAGACACAAAAGTTGACGAAGAAACAGGCAAACTACCTTATGAATCTATGGATCGTGGTGATGTTATTGACGATAAATGGTTTAGTCCTGCTGGGCTTTCTTCTAAAGGAAAGGAAATAAAGGCAACTATTGAAAAATATAAGGCTGATATGAAAGCTGTTATCGGTAACAATAAAAAGTTTGCTGCCACTTTGAAAGAAATTGATTCTAAGTTTGATTTGTCAAAAGTCAAAGATAAGGAAGGTATAGATAGAGAATATTTTGATTATAATTTTAAAGGTTTTCCTGCAATTACTTCTTTGTCTAAATTATCTGTTTGGCAAAGTGATGTTAAAAAAGCTGAAACAGATATTTATAGTTCCTTATTAGGCAAAGCAGCGGTTTCAGCAGCATCATATAATAATTATCAGGCTATTGTTGTTTTAGATAAAAACGCCTATTTTCAGGGTGAAAATGTAACAGGAAAAGTAGTTTTAGGACGTTATGACTCAAATACCAAGGTTAGCTCTTTTAATGGACCTGGTAAGTTAGTAAATGGTCAAGCTGTGATATCTATGACTGCTGGAGGTATTGGAGAACAGAATATTGGAGGGTCGTTTTCGTTTATCGAGGATGGTAAACCTATTAATCTGCCTTTTAAAGGCTCGTATGTTGTTGTTCCAAAACCAAATTCAGCAACAATATCTGCCGATAAAATGAATGTCGTTTATCGTGGTGTAGTTAATCCAATTTCAGTGTCATTTGCTGGTATTAGCGATGACAAAGTTACTGCCTCTGGACCTGGGTTATCTCCTGCAGGTAGTAAAGGTAAATACAACATGAGTCCATTGGCAGGTAATGAGGCTAAAATTACAGTTACTGGCAAACTACCAAACGGACAAACTGTTTCGGATAGTAAGACTTTTAGAATTAAAGGAATTCCAGGACCTACAGGAACAATTAGAGGTGAAATGGGAACTGTAAAAGGCCCTAAATCAAGTTTAGAAATTTCAACAATTGGAGCAAAATTATTGGATTTTGATTTTGAAGTTGGATTAGATGTTGTGGGATTCAATTTTAAAGTTTCAGGACAGCCTACCGTAGTGGTTGTTGGAAATAAATTAAATGCACAGTGTAAATCAGTTCTTTCAAGAGTTCAAAGAGGGGATCAGGTTACCATTTCAGAAATTAAAACAAAATTAGTAGGTGCTGGTAGTTATTTGTTGCCAAGAACAGCACCAGTAATTTATGAAATACAATAATTAATGAAGTTTAAAAAAGACTTCAATAATAATCTATAATGAAATTATGATGAATAAGAGAAATTTTTTAATAATTATTATTTCCATATTTGGGAGTATCTTATCCTATGGACAGGCAAATTTGCTCAATGCAAAAATACCTGAAGAAATAGGATTAAAATCAGCGGCACAACTTATTTCAGATAATGACAAACCATTGGAATATGGCTATGTAGATGATAGAGATGTGTTGATGGGTAAAACGGTTTGGGAAATTATTGATTTAAGTGAAAGAATCAATTTTCCATTGTATTTCCCTATCGATACCGCAAATATTGGGTCTGACAGACGTTCGCTTTATGATGTTTTGACAAAAGCCATTAGAAACGGTGAAATAACCGAAGTATATTCAGATAGTTATTTCAACATCAAAAAATCATTCAAAGATATAACAGCCTCTTTGACAAGAATAGACACTACTGATGCTGGAAGGGAGCAAATAAATGCTGGTCAACAAATTTCTCCAGAATATATCGTTAAGCAAGATCTTACTGCACAAGATGTAACACAATATAAAATTAAAGGTTACTGGTATTTTGACAAACGTCAGAGTGAACTTAAATACAGATTATTGGGAATTTGCCCAGTAACACCTGATGTTTATACCATGAACAGTGAAGAAAAAGACTATATCGAGTTATTTTGGGTATTTTTTCCAGCTTCAAGAGATGTTTTGCATGAAGCAAAAGCATTTAATGATAAAAATTCTGCAATGCCTATTTCTTTCGATCAAATATTAAATTCTAGGCGTTTTAATGCTGTTATCTATCAAGAAGAAAATGTTTATGGAGATAGAGCAATTGCAAGTTATATGAAAGACAATTCACAAAACCAGTTGCTAGAGTCAGAGAGGGTTAAAGGGAAAATTCGTGATTTCGAGGAAGATATGTGGAATTACTAAATTATATTTAAAATTAAACAAAGAACTCTTGCTCATTGCGAGAGTTTTTTGTTTAAAGACTTGTGGGTTTTAAAAATATTAGCTCAATCAACTTAACTTCCCACCTCAAACTTCTAACTTCACAAATGGTAGATTTCTTAATAGTAGGCTCAGGATTAGCGGGTATTTCATTCTCTGAAATTGCACTACAAAACCAAAAAACTATTTTGGTAATGGATAATAATTCGCAAAATTCATCAAAAATTGCAGGGGGTTTGTATAATCCTGTGATTTTAAAGCGTTTTAGCGAAGTGGGTCATGCCAAAGAACATTTGCTCATTATGAATGAATTCTTTACCAATTTGGAAAGAAAACTCAATTGTAAAGTGGATTATAAAATGCCCATTTTAAGAAAATTTTTTTCTATCGAAGAGCAAAACAATTGGTTCACAGCTTCTGATAAAGTGAATTTAGCTCCTTTTTTGTCAACTCAGTTAATTTCCAAAAAATACTCCTCAATAGATTCTCCTTTTGGCTATGGAGAAGTTTTGCAAACAGGTTATGTGGATACAGCCTTGTTGTTGAAGTTGTACAGAGAATATTTAATTAAAAATAATTTATTTATTGAAGAATCTTTCGATTATTCGCTTTTGAAAGAAGAATCAGAATGGGTTAGTTATAAAGATATTAAGGCAAAACACATCATTTTTGCCGAAGGCTTTGGGATTCATGCTAATCCATATTTTAACAATTTACCATTAGATGGTACGAAAGGCGAACTTTTCATCATTAAAGCACCCTTAATAGATTTAGATGTAATAGTAAACACAAGCGTTTTTATTTTGCCTTTGGGTAACAATTTATTCAAAGTAGGCGCAACTTATAATTGGACAGACAAAACCGATATTCCTACCGAAGAAGGAAAAAGGGAACTAATCGAAAAAATTAAAGAAATAATCAACTGTGATTTTGAAATTGTGGAACATTTTGCTGGTGTTCGGCCAACAGTTAAAGACAGAAGGCCTTTAGTGGGGACTTATCAAAACCATAATTCCATTCACATTCTCAACGGTTTGGGAACTCGCGGCGTAATGCTGGGACCCGCAATGGCAAAAGCTTTATTTGAGAATATTGAATATCAAAAACCGCTCGATAAAACAATTGACATTCTGAGGTTTGATAAAAAGTAGTGGTTGGAGGGTTTTTTGAATTTTAAAAGTAATTTTTCAACTTCGTTTTTGGTAGTGGTATTTTTGATGATAATGGTCATGATTCATATTTTTTATCAAATTTAAAACATTTTAAAACACATCTATTGCCATTCTACATTTTTTTATCAATTTCTTCTTTTAGCTTTTGGTTTTCTATCTTGAGAGAAGCGTTTTGGGTCTTGAGTAACTCTATATGTTCTAAAACAAAATCAGGAACATTAAAATAGCTGATATTCCCATAGTTAAAACTGTTTCCTTTATTATTTTTATAGACAACTTTTTGATTATCATCTTCATAAATATCTTCTTTTTTTACTTCCAATTCTTTTGCTATTTTGTCCCACTCGGCATCTACAATTTTTTTTATGCCGTTTTCTTTACGGCTATAATTGGATTGTGTCATCCCAACTAAATCTGCCAATTGTTCTTGCGATAAGCCTTTTTTTGTTCTGGCATCAAATAATTTTTCTTTAACCATGGTGCAATTTTTTAACAAATATAAAATTATTATCATTAAGTTTACAAAACTGTATTGAATATTATTTGCATAAAATTGGCATAAAATGGCATAAGGTTTTTTTTGTTTACTGAATATATTTGAACAAATTATTCTTACATTCGTTTTTGAAAGAAGCAAAGTGCACGTTGTGGATGGAGAAATTGAGTTGAAGAATGTTTAAAAAAAAATATTTTTAACTTTAAATTTTTAAAACATGAAAAAATTAATTGGAATTAAGAAAGACTTTTCTTTGTTTGAAAACAAAGAAATGAAAAATTTACAGTCTATTGTTGGTGGTGGAGGTTCACAGGTAAGTGTTGAATCAAATGTTGCAGCAGCAGGTTGTTCAGAATGTGATAAATATTCTGATTCTGGATCTTACATTGCTAGAGTTGAGGTTTGTGCACAGTAATTATTTGTCCCGTATTAATAATGTAAATTATTAAATTTTGCTTTATTAAAGAGGAGAAATATCTCCTCTTTTTGCTTTAATAAAATTATAAAAAATAAGAAATAACCCGCTAAATTTTACCATTATAAATTCCTTTCTGTATAAAAATATCGTTATAACATATAAGCCAATAATTGTATTAATAAATAAAATATGAGATCATTTCTTTTTACTGCTTTTTTCCTTGCGTTAGCTAGTTTTCTTGCCTCATCCTGTAATGGCTACGTTACATATTACAATAAAGCAAACACCATTGATAGAAAATTTAAGACTAATCATGATACCATTGCTTTTATTAAACGGTACAACAAACTATTTAAAAAATACAATCCACCTAAAAGCTACGGTACCTATCGTAAATATGAAAACTATATTGTTTATGCTGACAAATACAGCAAGAACTTTGGAGAAAAAAAAAGTTTGTATAAATTACTTGATTTAGTTGCCCCTTATAACGAACATTATAAGACATTGTTGCCACTTTGTGAAAAATACGGAATAGATAGCTTAAGTGTTGAACAAAAAATAGCGAGTAGTAAAAACAATATGAATAAACGACTAATCGATTCTTTTTCTGTTGCTTTTGTTCGTGACCAAAAACTTGGACGGTCGGATTCTTTGACTATAGTAAAAAATGATACAATGAATGCTAGACTTCTTAAATGGACGATAGAAAATTATGGTTATCCGTCACCTCAAGAAATTGGTATGACAGGAAATGATGGTGTGTTTATGCCGATGCTGACATTTTTGAGTCACATGGGTGGAAGTGTGCCAGAATATTATCCCTATTTTAAAAAAACTTTATTGAAGTATGTAAAATCTGGAGAATGTTCTCCAAGGGAATATGCAACAATGATAGACCGACATGAACATGTGAATAAACGGGAAACCATCTACGGCGAATACTTTTGGAATTTTTCAGATCTTAAAAAAGTAAATCGTAAAAGGAGAAGTATTGGTCTGAAAAGCTTGACCCATAATGTAAAGAAGGAAGATAGATAATTAAGTTTTTAAAAAATGATATTAATTTTTTCAATAAACCAAGAAATTACAACAACGGAAGTTACAAGGTGGTTAACTCAGATGAATAAAAAGTATATTCGAATCAATGAAAATGAAGTTTTTGATATTAAGATTTATCAAAAAAGAATATTTCTTGAAAGTCAAAAAAATAAGTTCTTTCTTGATGAAATTACTAGCGTATGGTATCGCAGAGGGGGGTTGAAATTTAAACATTGGCGATATATAAATAAAGCTATTGATTTGTATATGGATGAAACGCAACATTGGCTTCAGGATTATGTACTGTCAGTTTTAGAGTCTAAAACACATATAAACAAACAATCAACTAAAAATGTCAACAAATTGATAGTTTTAGATAGAGCAATAGAATGTGGACTGGATGTTCCAAAATATTTTTTAGCGGAAAATACAAACGATGTCATTCTAAATGAAACTATCATAAAATCTATAACACAAAATGTAATTCTAGAAAATATAGACAAAGATAGAGATGGAATTATGTATACTAATGTAGTAGAAGAACTTGAGGATGAAAATTTTTTTATTACTTTTTTTCAGGAAAAAATAGAGAAAGATTTTGAAATACGTAGTTTTTATTTGGACGGAAAAATTTGGTCATTTGCGATTTTTTCGCAAAAAGATGAACAAACTAAAGTTGATTTCCGAAGATATAATCTTAAAAACCCTAACAGAAACGTTAGATATAATCTTCCAATAGAAATTGAAAAAAAAATTCACATTCTTATGAAATCCTTAGATCTAAATTGTGGTTCTTTAGATTTTTTAAAGAATTTAGATAAATACTATTTTTTAGAAGTTAATCCAGTCGGTCAATTTTCAGGTTTATCGGCAAAATGTAATTACTCCCTAGAAAGGGAAATAGCCACTTATCTATGAAAATAAAAATAAAAGAAAAGCACGAATTACCTCTTATCTTTAAATATATAGAACCTTTTAGAAAACAGAAAAATAAAAGAAATAAAAGAGAAGATATCATCTACTTTGTGCCAAGTGAAAAATATAATACTGATTTTATTGTTAGAGCGCTTCCAGTAAAATCCCTGATAAGAATGTTATGAATTATTTTAATCTGTTTTCAAATATTTTGCTTACAAAAGGAAAAAGAAGAGTTCTAATTTCTGATTTACAAAGAAACGTTTCAGAATTATATCCTTTAGAACTATATGACTTTATTTATGAATTAGGGAAAAGTTCTATACAAGATGTGATGAATTCTTATGATGATGAATCCAAAGAGATTGCTGATGGATATTTGAAGTTTTTATTGGAAAAAGAATATGGTTTTGTAAGTGACAATGATTGGGATGAAAGTTTTCCTTCTCTTTCCTATGATTATAATGACTATAGCAAATTATCCAATTTATTTATGGAATATAGCAGTATTACTGTATTACATAAAATAAAAACCTCTTTAGAAGAATTAGACCTTAAACATTTGGTTATTTATTCAGCAAGACCGCTTTCAATAGATGATTTTTTTGAGATTGATAATTGTTTTAAAAATTCTGTGTTGGAGGGGATTGAAATTATTTCTCCTTTTTATGATGAAATAAATGTCGATTTTTTTCATCGTCTTAATAGCGAGACTTTGAGAATATACAGTATGGCTTTTTATAACTGTAAGAAAAAAGCAATTAAAGGTAAGGATTTTTTTAGATTTATAATAAATTTCACCGATAAGGATTTGAAATTATCCTCTTGTGGCATTGTAGATTTAAAATATTTCAATACAAACTTGCCTAAAGTTTTAGAATCTCTCAACCACAACTCCTGCCTTAATAAAAAAATCTCTATTGACAAAGATGGCAACATCAAAAACTGTCTCGCTATGTCACAGAATTTTGGCAATATAAAAGATACCAAAATTGAAGAAGCATTAAATCATCCTGATTTTAAAAAATACTGGAACATTACCAAAGATCAAATAGAAGTTTGCAAAGACTGCGAGTTTAGACACATTTGCACCGATTGTCGTGCCTATATTGAAGAACCCGACAATCAATATTCAAAACCTTTAAAATGTGGATATGACCCTTATACGAATGTTTGGGAGGAATGGAGTGCTAATCCTTTAAAACAGAAAGCTATTGAATTTTATGGCATGCAAGATTTAATAAAAAAAGATGCCTAAAGCTTTTCCTAATTACAAACAGCCCGATTCCAAAGACTGCGGTCCAACTTGCATAAAAATCATTGCCAAACATTATGGCAAAACGATAAACATTCAACAATTACGTCAGTTTTCTGAAACCACTCGTGAAGGAAGCAATTTGTTGAAAATTAGCGAAGCTGCTGAAAAAATTGGTTTTAGAACACTTGGAGTAAAGCTCAATTTGCACAAATTAGAAGAAGCTCCTCTACCCTGCATTTTACACTGGAATAAATACCATTATGTCGTTCTCTACAAAATAAAAAAAGGGATTTATTATATCTCTGACCCAGCCATTGGCTTAATCAACTACACCCAAGAAGAATTTCTAAAATTTTGGATAGGCAATAATGCTAACGAAACCACAGAGGAAGGTATTGCGTTGTTGCTGGAGCCAACTCCGAAATTTTTTCAGGAGGAAGCTCCCTCCCCTTCGGGGAGGGCTGGGGAGGGGGATTTTGGGTTTTCATTGCTTTTCAAATATATAGTTCCTTATCAATCCTTTATTATTCAGTTAGCTATTGGCTTGCTGGCAGGTAGTTTATTGCAACTTATTTTTCCGTTCCTTACCCAAAGTATTGTCGATGTTGGTATTCAAAATCAAAACATTCATTTCATCTATTTGATTTTGTTTGCTCAATTATTTTTATTTACAGGCAAAACAATTCTGGAACTGATAAGAAGTTGGATATTGTTACACCTTTCTACTCGCATCAATATTTCCTTGATTTCCGATTTTTTTATCAAATTGATGAATTTGCCCATTTCGTTTTTTGATGTCAGGATGACAGGAGATATTATGCAACGCATCAACGACCACCATCGCATCGAGCGAATACTAACCACTTCATCATTGAGCGTTTTGTTCTCTCTAATCAATATGTTTATTATGGGAGGTGTTTTGGCGTATTATAATTTGAAAATTTTTGCAGTATTCTTTATTGGTAGTTTCTTCTATTTTTTGTGGGTAATTCTTTTCTTGAAACGCAGAGAAAAACTCGATTACAAACGTTTTGCCGAAGTCAGTCAAGAACAAAGCAAAGTCATAGAACTCATCAACGGTATGCAGGAAATAAAACTCCACAATGCCGAGAAACAAAAACGTTGTGGTTGGGAATATGTACAGGCAAGACTTTTTAAAGTTTCTATGAAAGGCTTGGTATTGGAACAAACCCAAAACATTGGTTCTAATTTCATTAACGAAATCAAAAATATTACCATCATTTTCTTGTCGGCAAAATTAGTTATTGACGGTCAAATTACTTTAGGTATGATGCTAGCCATTAGTAGTATTGTAGGCAGTTTGAATGGTCCTATTTTGCAGTTGATTAACTTTATTCGCGAAGCACAAGACGCTAAAATATCCTTAGCCAGATTATCCGAAATTCACGAAAAAGAGGACGAAAGCCAGCAAGAGGAAACCCAAACCCACGATATTCCAAAAGATGCCGATATTGTAATAAAAGATTTGAGTTTTAGGTACATTGGTTCGGATGTGATGGTGTTGGAAAACTTGAATTTGACCATTCCAGCCAATAAAGTGACGGCAATTGTCGGTACGAGCGGAAGCGGAAAAACCACTTTAATGAAGTTGTTGTTGAAATTTTATGAACCGAATAGTGGAGAAATATTGCTAAAAAATAATAAAATTGTTTCGCCCCTCGCAATGACAGCCCAAAAAACCTGGCGGTACCACGTAGGAACTGTGATGCAAGAAGGCTATATTTTTAATGATACAATTGCCAATAACATTGCTATTGGGGTTGATATTGTGAATAAAGAACGATTGGTTTATGCTGCCGATGTGGCGAATATTAAGGATTTTATACAAGATTATCCTTTGGGGTTCAATACTAAAATTGGGATGGAAGGTGTCGGGATGAGTACTGGACAAAAACAACGTTTACTAATTGCCAGAGCAGTATATAAAAATCCTGAAATGCTGTTTTTTGACGAAGCAACATCGGCACTTGATGCAAACAATGAAAAGGAAATTATGCAAAAACTGGATATTTTTTTCAAAAACAAAACCGTTGTGGTTATTGCACATAGATTAAGCACAGTAATGAATGCCGACCAAATTGTGGTTTTGGAAAAAGGAAAAATAGTAGAAATAGGAAATCATCAGGAATTAGTGAAATTGAAAGGTAGTTATTATGAATTGGTGCGGAATCAGTTGCAGTTAGGAGTTTAGATTTCTGATTTTAGATTAACGATTTTTGATCCGAGCGTGTGCGAACTGGTGCAGCATTTTAGATTTAATATAAGAACAATGCCAAAAGAAACAGAAATAGAATTAAGAAGTGAAGAAGTACAAGAAATCCTGACACGAGTACCCCATTGGATGATTCGTTGGGGTTCGGTTGTGGTATTGTTCATTTTATTATCCTTGTTTTTTGTGTCTTGGATGGTGAAATATCCCGATATCATCACAACCCAAATCGTAATCACCACCAATATTCCCCCCGAAAAATTAGTGGCAAGAACTTCTGGAAAGTTGGAAGCCATTTTAGTGAAAGACAGAATGAATGTTACTAAAAATACACCTTTGGCAGTAATCGAAAATGCTGCTAATTACAAAGATGTATTTTTATTGAAAAGTATTGTAGATACCATCAATATTGACAAAAATAAGTTTCCATTTGAAAAACTGAAAACGGCACAATTGGGCGAAATTGAAAGTTTTTTTGCTGTATTTCAAAAAGAAAGTGTAACCGATGAATTGAACTCAAAACTGCAACCTTATAAAGTGGAAGGCTCGGCTCAAAGCTATGAAGCCATTCAATTGAAAGAACGTTTGAGCTTGTTGGAATCTCAAAAAAGCATTAATCAAAACGAATTGGTTTTACAAAAAAGTGATTTTGACCGCTACGAAACTTTGTTCAAAAAAGGAATTATTGCAGCTCAGGAAATGGAAAAACAAAGATTAATTTATTTGCAATCTCAAAAGAATTATAAAAGTTTTTTGAGTGCCATTTTACAATTAAAATCATCTTTGAACGAGTTAAATCGTAACAGTAAAACCACTAAAATTAACGAGAGTACTGCAAATGTAAATCTGGAACGCAATGTCATTCAAGCCTTTTATGCGCTGAAAAAAGCAATCAAAGATTGGGAAATTAACTATCTTTTACGCTCCTCAATGGACGGAAAAGTGAGTTTCCTTCAACTTTGGGCAGCTAACCAAACCGTAAATGCTGGCGACAATGTATTTGCTATAATTCCAAAAAACGAAAACGGTTACATTGGCAAATTAAAAGCACCCGCACAAAATTCGGGTAAAATAAAAGTAGGTCAAATGGTTAATATTAGATTGGCAAATTATCCCGACCGTGAATTTGGAATTATAAAAGGAAAGATCAATGCGATTTCATTAACCCCTGATAATGAAGGAAATTTATTGATTAATGTTATTTTGCCTCAAGGACTAGAAACTTCTTATAAAAAACAAATCAGTTTTCAGCAAGAAATGTCAGGAACTGCCGATATTGTTACGGAGGATTTACGATTGATAGAACGATTGTTGTATCAGTTTAGGGATATTTTTAGGAGGTAAATGCCCTAGCCCTGATGGTAGCGGCATCCTTTTCTTGCCTCCTTTAGGCAAGAAAAGATATAGCTGACAGCAGGAATAAGCTCCTCACAAAAAACAAAATTATTTTTTATATTTCTCATCAAAAGACACAAAAAAATTGATGTAAATATTCCTTGACCACCGCAAGACAAAAGGGTATAAAACTATATTGGCAACTAATATTGAGATAAAAGTAGTTTTTAAACTTAAACTTAAAAACAGGAACGAGATTACAAAAACGGCTACACTTAATGCCACATTGAGTGCATAACTCACATACATCGCCCCATAAAAAAATGAAGGTTCAATTTGATATTTCAATCCACAATGGTTGCAATTTTCGTGCATTTTCAGAATTTTCGAAAAATGTAACGGATTTTTGTCCAAATACATACTTTCATTTTGACATCTTGGACAACTTCCTGTTAAAATACTATTTAGTTTGGATCCTTTTTTTAACATTTGCAAAAATTTTAATTTCATTCCGTACGGTCTTATAACCTCGGGTCAGCGAAGGTACGATTTTGTACTTTTCTTAATGTAACATTAGTCACAAAAAATGCTTAACATACACAATTTGTCCGTTTCTTTTGGAGGAACATATTTATTTGAAGAGGTAACCTTTAGATTGGGTGCCGGAGACCGAGTAGGTCTTGTGGGGAAAAACGGTGCTGGAAAATCTACAATGCTTAAAATCTTGGCCAAAGATTTTGCGCCTGATTCTGGTGTTATTTCTCAAGAAAAAGAAGTCCGATTGGGTTTTTTGCGTCAGGATATTGATTTTGAACAAGGAAGAACGGTACTCGAAGAGGCTTACGAAGCCTTTACAGATATTAAAATTGTAGAAAAAAAATTAGAACAAATCAATCATCAATTGGTTACTCGAACTGATTATGAGAGTGAAGAATACGGTCAAATCATTGAGGATTTGTCTGATTATACCCATCGTTTTGAGTTATTGGGCGGTTATAATTACATTGGCGATACCGAAAAAATTCTACTTGGCTTGGGTTTCAAAAGAGAGGTTTTCAACGATCAAACCGATACTTTTTCGGGAGGTTGGAGAATGAGAATCGAGTTGGCCAAATTATTACTTCAATCTAATGATGTATTGCTTCTGGATGAGCCCACGAATCACTTAGATATCGAAAGTATTATTTGGTTGGAAGGATTTTTGCGAAATTATCCTGGTGTGGTTGTGATTGTTTCGCACGACAAAATGTTTTTGGATAATGTGACCAATAGAACCATTGAATTATCTCTTGGAAAAGCTTATGATTTCAATAAACCTTATTCTGAATATCTAGAATTGAGAGGCGAAATCAGAGAAAAGCAATTGGCTACACAAAAAAATCAAGCCAAAAAAATTGAGGAAACCGAAAAATTAATTGAAAAATTCCGTGCCAAAGCTTCCAAAGCATCGATGGCACAATCGCTCATCAAGAAATTAGACAAAGTAGAACGCATCGAAGTGGATGAAGATGATAATTCGGTGATGAATATTTCTTTTCCGCTTTCAAAAGAACCTGGTAAAGTGGTCATCGAAGCCGAAAATGTGACCAAAAAATATGGCGACAAAACCATCTTGAAAGACATTTCTCTTTTGGTCGAAAGGGGAAGTAAGATTGCTTTTGTTGGACAAAATGGTCAAGGCAAATCGACTTTTATGAAAGCCATTGTCAACGAATTTGAATTTGATGGCAGTATTAAACTGGGACACAATGTGCAATTGGGTTATTTTGCTCAAAATCAAGCCGAATATTTAGATGGCGAAATCACTTTGTTGCGTACTATGGAAGATGCCGCCACAGATACCAATCGTTCGAAAGTACGAGATATGTTGGGTTCGTTTTTGTTTCGAGGTGACGATGTCGAAAAGAAAGTAAAAGTACTTTCGGGAGGCGAAAGGAATCGTTTGGCACTGTGCAAATTGCTTTTGCAACCTATCAATGTTTTGGTAATGGATGAGCCAACGAATCATTTGGACATTAAATCCAAAAATGTTTTGAAAGCCGCCTTGCAAAAATATGAGGGAACCTTGCTTTTGGTTTCGCACGACCGGGATTTTCTACAAGGAATGTCGAATATTGTTTATGAATTCAAAGATCAGAAAATAAAAGAATATTTGGGGGATATTAATTATTTCTTAGAGCAGCGCAATCTCGAAAATATGCGTGAAGTTGAGAAAATAAGCCCTTTAGCTCAAAAAGCGGGAACCCCTGCAAATGGAAATAAATCAAATTCTTATGAAGAGCAGAAAAAAGGAAAAGCTCTACAAAATCGTTTGAGTAAAATAGAAAGTCAAATCAAACAATTGGAAAGAGACATTCAGCAAGACGACAAAATGCTAACTTCTAATTATGACAAACACATCGAAGACGCTGCTTTTTTTATTGCTTACAACAAGAAAAAAACCGATTTAGACCAACTGTTGTTAGATTGGGAAATTGTGCAGGAAGAAATAGAGTCTTTTTGATTGACAAGCTAAATGAGATAAATTTTAATCTAATTTAAAAGGGTTTCGTTCTTGCCAAACGATTTCTGGTTCCAAATAACAATACACTTTTTCGAATGCTAAGTCGGCAACTGGGTTACTGTGTTTGGCAAAACTGTACATTTTTTGAGGCTTTGCACCAATGGAACTTTTTATTTCTAATGCAGTTCGGGCAAAAATAATTTCTTTAAAACCTTTGTTGATTGAGTAGGCAACCATATCATATAACATATTCAAATAAAGCATTTTTTCTCGTTGAATACTGTCGTCATAACCCAAAAAGTAAGTATCCATTACTGCTCCATTTTTGATGATAGTATTGAATCCAATTAATTTATCCTCAAGGAAATAGCCGTAAAATAAAAACTTGTCTTGGAGTATTTCTTTGAAAACCCTGAAATGGTTTTTTGCTAAGAAAAAGGTGTTGAAATGGGCATTTTTGGCAACGTGAAAATACAATTCATAAATGTCTTCCTCGTGTTTTATAATATCGGCAAGTTCCATTTTCTTTTTTTCAATTCCTTCAGCTTTTTTTCTAGCGCGTTTGTATTGATCTCGATATTTTTTGGACAAAGCATCTACGTAATCTTGCTCTGATTTCCAATGATTTGGAATGTCAAAAATCATATTGGGTTGAGCAGAAAACTGAAAATAATCTTTGAATCCTGCTAGATGAAACGATTTTAATTCTTCTTCTGGAAAGTCTTTATAAGTAGTTATATGAACTTTTAATCCTCTTTTTTTGAAAATGGTTTGTAGTTTTTCAGAAGCTGTTTTTAAGGCAAGCAGGATTTCAACTTTTTCTATTGAATCAGAACAGGAAAAAGCATTTTCGCCTGTGAGCATATTGTTGCCAATAATAAGTATGTGTGAACAAAGTTTATTAAAAAACAGATTTCGTACTCCAGTTTTTAAGCATTTATCACGTTCTCCAAAAGATTCTAATTGATTTAAATCTAAAAATTGCGAAAGTGAAATGCCAACCAATTTATCCTTGTCAAACAATCCGATAAAATGACAAAACATATTCGAGGGAGCCGATTTTTCTATTACTTCTAAATATTCTTTGCTGAGAAAAACATTATCCATAGCAAAATCATTCCAATTTTCTGGAAGTTCTGAAACGGATGAATATATTTTTATGGAGAGTTGTGTTTTCAAATAAAAAAAATCGCCCACAAATGTAGAGCGATTATTTTGTAATTAAATGTTAAAATTATTTCCAACCACAAATGATAGACCCCATAATAGTCATCATTACAATCCAATATCCAGCGTGAATGGCTGAATATTTCCATGTTTTACGTTCGAATAGACCATTCATTGCAACAATAGGTAGGGCTATAAAAATTCCTGATATAAACCCGTGAAGTGCACCATGTTTAAAAGTGCGGAAAGCATCTCCATAATCTGCCATAAATGCTAAATAGGAAGGCTTTGCAGATTCGATCATATCTGGTCCACCAATCATTCCTAAAGCACCCATTTGATGAATTACTAAAACAGGCATATAAATGCCAACAAGAATGAAAAAACGAAAGACAGTCCGAAAATTTTGAACATATTTCCTTTTGCAAGTTGTTCTTGAGTTAGACCCGCTTCTTTCATCCAAATTGTTCCAAAAACCTTGGGATGATACCATACAAATCCTACCACAAATGAGGTTAATGCTGCCACTAAAATTGCTAAAAAGTTAAATTCCATAATGTTAGATTTAAAATTAGTTTATCAAATTTACTCATTTTTTGTTTTGACAAAGATTTTTTTTAATTTTTTTAAAAATATGAATCATAGTACAAATTTATTATAGCTGTTTTATTTTATATTTTTCTGTGAATTTCTTGTATTTCTTAAATTTCATCGTATCTTTGCACCCGAAACAACGCGGGATAGAGCAGTAGGCAGCTCGTCGGGCTCATAACCCGAAGGTCACAGGTTCGAGTCCTGTTCCCGCTACTAAATGAAACCTCTAAAGAAATTTAGAGGTTTTTTGTTTTAATTTTATTATGGATGAATTTGTTGTTTACATACTATATTCCAAAAAATTCAATAAAAATTATACTGGTTTCACATCCAATTTGATTGCACGATATAAATCTCATAATTTTTTTGGGAAAAAGGGCTTTACATTGAAATTTAGACCTTGGGAAGTGGTTTATGTTGAATTTTTTTATACAAAATCTGATGCAGTTGATAGGGAGAAATATTTAAAATCTGGAGTTGGAAGAGAGTTTATTCAAAATTTAATTTTAAACTTATAATTTGTAGGGCTCATATCCGCCGCGGCGGACACAGGTTCGAGTCCTGTTCCCGCTACTAAATGAAACCTCTAAAGAAATTTAGAGGTTTTTTATTTTTTAATTATGTCGAAATTTTGTCGAAAAGATGATTATTTGTACTCCGGCAGCTTCGTCTGTGTTCTTTGAAAGAAGCACAAGATACTAAAATATTGAAACCAAGAGAGGTTGAGGAAGTATTGAAACGATTTCAGTGAAAAAACCATCGGATGTGGGTGGTTTTTTTATTTGCAAAATTATTTCAAGGCATTGGGTAACATTTTTAAAAAATCTATTGCTTTGTTATAGTTTATTTTTTCGTAAAAGAAACCTAATTTATTTAAGGTAATCTCTAAAAACTCAATATTCTAATTCTATTCATTTTTCTTGATTTTTTGAAAATTTGACTATTGAGTTTTATTAATCATAATATTTATTTTAACTTATAAATTATTGATAATTAGA
>Ga0316612_1000172_pt1 | contig 24624 bp, 7 predicted proteins | sample MIS2016226_MG_FD_207676 | JGI IMG/M metagenome (GOLD analysis project Ga0316612, IMG submission 207676) | Microbial mat bacterial communities from Middle Island sinkhole, Lake Huron, Michigan, United States - MIS.2016.226 | ecosystem: Environmental > Aquatic > Freshwater > Lake > Sediment... | reverse complement strand
ATGTGGTTAGTTCAATGATGGACTCAGTCACCAGAACGAATTATGTGTCTCGTGCTGATAATCCAGTAGCAGACTCCATCACCTCAGAATTAGATAAACGTAGAACAGCGGTTTCCACTGAACAAGACAAAGAAGCTATCGTTGCCATAGACTCACGGATGAAGTCTTCATCTGCATCTAAATCTGGCTATGCTAGAAAAGAGTTATCAGAAATCATCAATCTGAAGAACGATGCAGAATTAGCTCACTTCAAGTCTCTTGTACAGTCTATGCCAGATGTGCTTGGTGTAGAAATCATCGATATGGTGAACAATCGTGAGAAAGAACTCGTCTCCCAAGCAAAAGAGATTGACACCATAGCTGCTGAGATAGCTAGTAGGAACTTTGAGAGTCAATCAGAGTTCCAGACTTACCTTGATTCATTGAAGCTCACGGAAAGATTCTCTACAGATAACTTAGATGTGCTGCAAGCTAAATTGGCTGAGGTGGGTGCTGCTAACCCAGTCGAAAAACAAGAAGTGGCTGGCATAGACATAGGTGGCTGGTTGAACAAAGGGTTCAAATCGGTGCCTGGTAGAGTGGGAGATGTTAATCAACGGATTGATGCTGCTAAGTCACAACAAGCCCAACGTGTTAAAGCCTCTCGTGAAGCGAATATTACTGGTGTTGTAGAACTGCTCGCTTCAGACGATAAGGAAAAAGGGGCTACCCTCAATACAATCAAGACTCGTTTGATTAAGATTCAGACGGAAGCCGAGATTGAAGGATTCACTGAAGGGCAGAAGATGTATGCCCAGACCCAGAGAGAGTTGATGCAGGGTGCTGAGAAATCTTCTTGGTATAACCCAATGTCATGGCTGTCCACTGGTGGTGATGGTGCTAAGAAGCAAGACACCTTCACTGGTATCAAGCACCAAAACATGCAGGCTGCACAGAACGCCTCTATATGGGTTGATGCTGAAACCTCTTTGAAGGAGATGAAAGGGGCTGTTCAAAAGAGCATGATGGAAGTTGATACGTTTGATGATTTCGTTAAACGTCGTAGTCAACTCGGTTTGTACATGAAGCAGACTGACATCGAATCATACAAGCATAAGTGGGAAGAAATGGAATCCACTAAGTATTATGCTTCACAGATGAACACTGCTTCTAAGGAACGTGGGAAAGGTGTAGAGGCTAGATTGGGTCGTAATGTCAAAGAACAAATGAGCAGCACTGGTCTAGGTTCATCTGAGTTGGGCAAGTTGGCTTTCGGTATGGCTGATTTGACTAAGGGTGCTGATGGCACGTACTCTCGTGACCTCAAGACAGGTGCTACCCCAGATGGTGAAGCCGCCATCTTGGACACTGTACTTCAGAAGACTCATGAGTTGAAAGCCACTCGTGATGGTATGTACAAGTCTGAAGAACTGAAGATGATGGAGTCTATCGACCTAGTTGGTAAATTGCTTGGTCTTGATAGTGCCCGTGTTGCGGCAGCCAAGGAGCGGTATCAAACAGAAGTTGTCGCTACTCGTCAAAAAGAGTTTGCACGTAATCTTACTGTAGCCACCTTAGATGAAAACAGTAAGAAAAAGTTTGAGATGATTGAGAAGTATGGTGTGCCAGAGGGGACAATCAGATACGAACAGAATCGTATAGTAGAGGGGACACAGGCTTTAACGAACCGTAAGACAGAATCTGAAACCACTGGGATGTCTGAAGTAGATAAGAATCGTATCCTGTACACACGCAGCTATGGGGCTGCTATTGCAGAACAGCTTGTTGCTATGGACAAGGCTAAGGCTGCCAAAGATGCTATGTATACTGCTGATATGCAATTGCAAACAGCGGGCATGCCTGAGTATTTAGCCAAGATGACTGAAAACTCTCGCAAGATGTCAGAGGAAGATGCCAAAGCTATCAGCATAAAAGAGCGGCTGACTGACTACACCAAGCAAATGGCTGCAGGTCAACGTGAAATCGCCGCCCTATCTACTCTGAACACCCAAGCAGCAGCTAGGGAACGTTTGATTTCTGAAAAAGGGTTCACAGAGAAGCAAGCCGATGACATCATGGGGGTAGAACAAACCAAGAAGTCTTTGGAAAAGGCTAGAACCCTGAAGCTAGAAGTAGAGAAATATAGCCTGTTCAGTGAAACGGATCGTACAGCGGCTACTATCAGAGCCGACCTTGGTGAAGGCGATTTGGTAGAACAGATTGTGCAACTCCAGAGGTACACGGATGCAGCTAAAGAGGCTGACCAAGTTCGCACCCAATTAGCTAAAGTGGGTATGACCGATCTCGAAGAAAAAATCTTCACCTCTACCCAGAAGGTGGGTGCTGAGTATGGCAAACAGTTGGGTACTATGTTGTCTCAATCAGAAGCCCAACGTTCCTTAGTTGAAGGCATGCGTTCATTTGAACGTAATATCGCTACAGCGGTGACTGGTTCTGATAAATTGTTTGAAGCATCAAAGGTGAAAGGGTGGTCTGATGAAGTTGCTCAAGCTGCACAGAAGATAGATTTTGCTACTAAGGCTTCTACGAAGTTCTTGGATATGGGCAAAGAGTTATCTGGGTTGGGCAGTGAGCGGGATAAAGTGCGTGCTGACACTACCCGTGAGGTAGGTGCAGATAATGTGGATGCAGTGATGAAGGACAAGGATCGTCTTACCTACCTTCAGGGGTTGAAAGGTGCTTACGACAACATAGTCAAATCAGGGTACAACGAGTATCAAGTTACGTTATACGAAAATCAGCAGAAGTATGGCAAAGAAGAAGCCAAGACACTTGCTGATTTGAAAGCTAAATCGGAAGCCTACAAGACGATATCCGATAGTGTGAATAAATACACAGACACCCTTGCTGAGTTTAAGAAGGTGGGTGGTGGACGTGCGAGCGAATTGTCTCGTAAAGGATTCTCTCAGGAAGACATTGCTCAGATAACGTACATGGAGTCAGCCTCTAAGGGTCTCGAAAAACTGAAAGGTTTGAAGGAGAGTGTTAGAGGGCTGGGTACTGAGAATCTGTTCTCAAGAAAGTCTGCTCAAGTGGACACTGAGACTGGTGTTGGTGGTATGGGTGATGTGTCGCAACGTATAGAGAAGGAGCTTGATGCAACTAAAGAATTAGTTTCTGCTCAACAAGAGCTTGCCAAATCCAGATTGGAAGGTAGTGAAGCTGCCATGCTGGACAACATGCTCAAGTACGGGGAACAACTAGGCACACAGATTTCCCAAACGCAAGAATTGGCTGCTGCGAATAAACGTTTAGCTGATGCTCGCAAGAGTTCTCAAGACTTCTTACGTGAAGAAAAGAAATCAGCCGTACTGTCCACTCTCAGTGAATCCGACCGCAAGACTTACGATACTGTATCTAAGTTTGCTGTGGACGGAAAAGTGTTCGATGAGGTCGGTGCTAAACAAGCCCTTGTGTTGGCTAAGAATAAGGAAATCAATGAATCAGTTGCCAAGATGTACGGTGACATGGGCAACAAGGCGACCGATTTCTTTGCAAAGGTTGCTACTGGATCAGTAGAGAGTGCAGGCGGGTTTGCTGGATTGTTCGCTGGAATACGTGAGTCATGGAAGGCTGGCATGCAGGAACGTGTCAAAGCCGATATGGAAAGTTTGTTCTCTAGTAATACTGATGGGATGTCTGCTCAAGATATTATCGATTCTTCAGAAATGGGCATGCCTGACATGAATCCTAAATCTGATGTCGAGAAGGTCAGAGCCATCTATGCTGAATCCAGAGATCAGATGGAACAAACCATCAATACGGCAGCATCCTCATTGAATGGAGAGCTTGATAAATACGTTAATGCTTTGACTACTCAAGTTGATACCTTTAACAAATCATTCACTACTGCTACCAATGAACATGCAGCATCATTGGCTACAGAGATGAATAAAGGCTCGCAGGATTTAGCTGCCAGCATAGGTACGAACGTGAACGGTTTGATAGATAGTGTGAACTCTCTACAAACATCTATTTCACAGAGTATGGATGCCACTGCCTCCAGCTTACAAGCAATTTACACGGCGGTAGATTCATCAGTCACCAGTATCTTAGGAAATATTCAGGCAATAGGTACTGCGGGCACTGCAAGTGGAGTGCCTACTGATGCTGCTGCTGCTGATGCAACGCAAGCTACAGGCTCTCCCCTTAATCAATCAGCACTTGTAGCTGCCATACCAAAAGACCTCGTTGCCAACCGCACGAAGTATATTCCGTTCAAAGGTAAACAAGCAGACTACGTGCAGTCACAAACTGGCACGTATGTGGGTGGGTATCTGACTAAGCAGTTGTTGGGGAACGACTTCCAACGCTCCGCCTCTTTCAGCGATAAGTTTCATCAAGTTAAGAATAAGAGCTCAGACCATAACAAAGGTCTAGCTTACGACGTTACTTTGGCAAATGGGTCGTTAGCTAACTCTAAGAAACAGACTGATGCCATAGTTGCTATGTATGAGAGTCTTGGTATGTCTGTATTAGTGGGCAAGGGTAAAAAAGCCGGCAGAGATGTGCAGGTGCTTAATGAGTACGATCCTAAACAACGCACCGGTCATGCTACAGGCGGTCATATCCATATAGGCTTCTCGGCTGAGGCGGCTAAGAAACTAGAAGGGTTGATGTCTGGCACTCGCACTGCTGTGGAAGCATCTGCTGTAGCCCAAGCAGCCAGTACGAAAAATGTAGCTGATGCATCACGGCTGGGTCACGTGTCCCGCCCATTTGAGTCAGGGAGCAGTGGTGTATCTACCATATCATCAGGTGCAGGCGATGCAGGCGGCAAGTCATACGGCGAGCATCAATTAGCAAGTAAGACAGGTACACTAGCTGCGTTCATAAACAGCAAAGAGAATGCACAGTTTGCTAGTCAATTCAAAGGCAAGGCTGTGGCATCTGCCGACTTCGATGCTGTGTATAAGTCGATTGCCCAAACCAATGGTGCGGCGTTCGCAAACGCACAACATGCATTCATTAAGAGAACACACTATGACCGTGCTGAAACAAAGGCAAGTAGTCTAGGCTTTGATACCAGCAACCCAGTAATCAAGGAGATGTTGTTTAGCGGTTCTGTGCAGCATGGTAAGTTCGGCAAGGTGTTGGAGGCGTGGCGTAAACAGGTTGATCCTAAAGCCGACATGGATACATTGGTGAAGTCTTTCTACAAGGTTCGCACCGACTATGTTAAGTCGACAGGGGCTAAAGTAGGCACTCGTTATGAGCGGGAAGAAAAAGCGATGCTGGCTATGGCGCATGGCAAACAAGCTGCTATGGGCGTCACTTCATCTGTCGATGTCGCAAAGGCTGCAAAATCAAATGAGGCACAGTCCAAGGAGATAGGCAGTACAGTCTCGAAGGCTATCCAAGATAATTTTGGGAAAGCAAAACAAACAATATCTGACAGCAACAAGAAAGCTATTGATGTCAAAGCCGCTCTCCCCAAACAAACTAACAAAGGTGTAGCCCATGTTGCTCCTATAAAAGCACCTGTCATAGAAGTCCCAAACATCAAGCCATTGAATGATTCGATTGCTGCTGTTGCTGAAAGATTATCTAGTATCACGATCAAGCCTTCTGTGGAGATGGCTGAGTCAACATCAGTGGATAAATTTATCTCTGACAAGGCTCTGCTTTCTACAGAGAAGGATCAAGTCGCATCCATCAACACGCAATTGGCTTCCTTTAACACACAAGCCACTCAGATTCTGAACAATGGCATTGTGGATGCGTTGAACAAAGGCACTGCTGTAAACAAAGAAGCAATTCTTTCAGATGTGCAGACCCGTTCCAAACAGTTGTTGGAAACGATTAAAGCCTCCGGTGTTGACCCTGCTTTGTATGAAGCCCTCAATGCACAACAAACTGCCTACTTGCAAGAATACGGCAAGATGATTGACAGCAGTATCGGCAAAGTGCGGCAAGTTGAGCAAGACATTGCTAGGGAAGCCATCAGTAAGTCGAAGACCGACACCCTTAGTAGCATCAGCAAGCCAATTGCCGAAATGGGTAAAATGTCATCTAAAGACATGTTCAGTGGTTTGGGTGAAGAAACCAAATCAACATACAGCAGTTCTTTAGATATTGTGTCTTCGTTGCTAGACAAGTCTACATCTAAGACATCTGATGGGATTTCTTCTATTGCTAGAGAAGCGGTAGAATCTGGTAAGACTCTTGACGTAAATGGGATTATGGAACAATTCCGTGCGGAACAAGTTCGCAACATGGGGATAGTTTCCCAAGCTGTCACTGACCCAACTATTCTGAAAGCTGTAGAAGCACAACAAGCCCAGACAACAGACTCATTCACTAGCTTCTTGGAAACAATAAATGCCTACCTAGCCAAGAATGCAGAAACTGTAAACGCCTTAGCTGCAAGTCTCCCGAATGCGGAAGCTCAGTTGTTTAATCAGAAGGCACTTGACGGTACTGTAGGCTCTTTGGCTGATGCGATGAAGATCGACATCAATGTGAAAGGGGGTGGTTCAAAGGCAGGTACTATCGGCTCCTTAGCTGAAGCTATGAATTTTGGTTCTAGTGCAGCAGGCGGGGGCGGTTCTGTTTCAAGTATGTTGAAACTAGGTGCATCTATATTCGGTGGTGGCGGCGAATCGTCTGGTAAACGGGATAAAGCAGTTGCAGATAAACTGTTTGATCAACAATTTCTGGAACGTAACGGGGCGGGTACTGCTGAAGGTAGTGGTTCTGTTGACATTCTGCAGTTGATTAAGGGTGGGGATAAGATCGGTGAGCTGTTTGGCATGGGAGACTTGGGCAAGCAAGCAGGTGGTTGGGTGGATAAAACACTCGGCACTTCTTTTATGTCAGGTGGCGGGACTGGCGTGTCTTCCGGCACCATCACGATGGGTATGGATGCCATAGGCAGTCTTATGAAAGGTAACGCTCGTGAGGCTCTATATAGTGGTGCGGGAGCGGTTGCCGATGCATTCTTTCCCGGTGCAGGAACATTTGTTAAAGCTGGTGTGAAGTTTCTTGGCGACAATATCATGGGCAGCAAGAAGGTTGTTGAAGAAGGCGTTAATTTCACAACCAAGGGCACTGATGTTACCGAGTCTGGGTCGTATGTGAAGAAGGAACGTAAGAAATGGTTCAGTACTAAGAAGTATATGGATCGTGCAGCAATGTCTGCTGAAGATTTAAAGGCACTGACTGGCACTACAGACATGGCTGAAGAAATGCTCACTAAGATGACCTCTGCATTCAAGGGGGACTTCTTAAAAGCTGCTGGTGATGTCGAAATTAAATTTGAAGGTACTGCCGATAAGTTCAAGTCGAAGCTGAACACCCTTGCAGCAGAGATTGTTGCCAAGAGTTTCTTGAGTGTAGAACTCACTGGTACTGATGCAGAGAAAACTTTCTCCAAGAACATCGGCGACTACATTACAAAGTTGGCTGGTGTGGATTACGACAAGCTCACCAATGAAGAATTGAATAAATTGTTGGGTGCTGTTACTGGACTGAAGACTAACTTCGATGCAGTTGGGTTGAACATCGCTGCCATAAATGGTGACATGATTGAGCAGTTAGGCGACCTAGAGAAATTCAATGCAAGTTTGGCATTGTTCAACGACAAATTCCTGTCCCCATACGATGTCAACAAGAGTAAGAATCAACCAATCGAAACAGACATCAAACGTTTGGATGATCAGATTGAAGGTGTGTTGCCGAACACTCGTGAAGGTTTGATGGATTTAATTCGTGGGTTGGATTTGACAACCGAAGCGGGGATTGCTGCCTACAAGACTATCATCGAATTGAGCGGGTCGTTAGATGCTGTGTACTCAAAACGTGACGCTATCTTGGATATGGGCGTCAAGAAGGGGACTGATATAACCGATGTGTCGAAGGTCACGTCCACTACAGAACAGATCAACGAATTTAGAAATTCATTCGGAACTGAAACTGCTGCTCGTGGTACCGATGTAGCTGTGACAGAGGTGAACACTGCTCTCCAAGGCTTGGGTTTGACTCTCCCACAAACAGCAGAAGACTTGTACTCCTTAGCTGCCTCTTTGGATTTAAGTGATGCTGCTAGTGTCAAGGCGTATGACACGATCATTTCCAATACAGCTAAGTTGAAACAGTTGTATGAAACACAGTCTGCTGTTGAACAGATTGGTGTGTATCAAGGAAGTTTGGATAAAGAAAACATCTCCAAACTCACGTCAACGTCTTCGCAGATAAATGCGTTCGATGAAAGTTTCCGCCCTGATACAGAGATTAAAGATACTCCAGTCAAGGGTATCGATGATGTAACGAAAGCTCTCAAAGGTATCAATAAAGAGTTGCCACAGTCTTCTGCTGATTTATGGAACCTTGTTAAGTCTCTCGACATGAACAGTGAGTCTGGGAGAGAAGTTTTCGACATCATCATGAAGAACAATGCTGGACTCAAAAAACATTACGCTGCTTTAGGGAAAACTGAAGAAGCCTATACTGATGTGAATGCAGTGTTACGTTTCGGTAGTAAGGCTTCTGGGGCGTTCGTGAAGGATATTCAAAAGACGATAACTGCGTCCAAGAAGTTGTACAACGCCACACCAGTCAAGATGAACTTGCCCAAGAATAATGCAGAGCTCACCAAGTATATGAAGGACTACGGGGCTGCATTGGGTGATAGTACTGAAGACTTTATGACGTTGGTCAAGAACAGTAAGAAAGCTCTTGACACGTTTGCTCCATCGGCGGGATCAAATAGTGAGGAGTTGATTAAGTTTAACCAGTTGTTTGATACCTTCAAGGATGAGCTAGACATTAACTTCGAGCCTCCTAGAACTTTAGCTGAGTATCGTGACCAGTTAGTTGGACTTACTACAAACTTCGATGCTACTGCTGGCGCACTAGGTCTTACAACTGAACAAGCTGCCATCTATCGTGACATGTTGATCAACAATCAAGATGTTATGATGGGTGGGTTGACCACGATGGACGCTTTCGGCGCCAGTATCTTGGGACTTACTACAACATTCGACACAGCAGATATAGCTGGAAAGTTGAGGGGTGCTGTTGAGAAGGCTGAGGAGAACAAACGGACAGCCAATTCAGGTAAAGAGGGAGAGCAGACTGGCAGCACTTCAGCCGGGGTGTTATTCGCACAAAGCATCGCAGATACCATCAACGGTCGTATTAAAGATGGAATCTACAATGCAGTATCTGGGATGATGGTAAACGCTATCCTCCAACCTATGATGAACATGATGTCGAGTGCAGGCTTGAATATCATGTCTAGTGCAACAACAGCAGGAGCTAATCTTACTGCAGGTGGTATCAATGCTAGTGCGAACATAGCTGCTGGTGGCGCAAACGCCAACGCAAATCTTTCTTCTGGCGGGGCTACTGCGGGGGCTAATTTGGGTGCGGGTGGTGCTGTTGGTGGTGCTGCTATTGCCAATGGTGCTGCTACTGGTGGTGGAGTGTTGGCTTCAGCGGGAGCACAGGCTGGGACAAATGTCCAAGGAACGGTCAGTACCATGCGAGCCAATGTAAATGATGCTATTGGTCGCATCAAGTCTAGTTTAGAGGTAATGAAGCAAGTGTTCCAAGACCCAGAAATCAAGAAGATGATGGGTGAAGTGAACATTGCTTCAATTGAAATTGGCGACATGGTTCAGGGCACAGTTAGTACATTGGATACAAACTCTGCGTTCTCCCAATATACAACGCCATCTCCTGTGCAATCAGCATCTTCATCACAATCTGATTCAGGCGGTGGTGGTGGTGAGGACAATGCTGCAGAGGAGGCTGAAAAAATTGCGGCATCGTTGAGACAGTTTAGACTGGGGTTAGACGGCGTGACTTCTGCTCTTACTGAGAATGAACGCAAGTTACGTGACTTGAAAGGTGAGTTGACGGTTGGCAAGACTTACGATCCAACCAAGGGTATGCAGGAACAAGCCTTGACCAAGTTGGGCGGGAAGTCACCCACCCTTCTTATCTCTGAGAAAGCCACTACAGGTAACTCGTCAGGGTCTGTGCTGAAGACTAGCGGCATGAAAGTTGAGGCTGCTAAACCGCTAACGCTGTCAGATGTGTTGAAAAATGTTGATTTACGTGGATTAGAAACATCCCGCAATATTGATTACACCACTCCAGACGGTCGCACGTACAACGCCAACAATCCGTTAAATAACGTATCGTTTGCCGAACGGACTGTTGAATCACTCCAATCATACGCAGACGAGGCTCGTGGTAAAGGCTTCGTTGGAATATTGGGGGCTGAAGCTAAGTTAAGTAAACCGAAGTCTATGGATACGTTGGGGTATGACCAACGTGTCGGTGGAAGGAAGTATGGAGCAGCTACAGCATTGGATAATGGTTTCTCTCCAACTGAAAGTATCAGAAGTGAGAAGTTGAGAGGGCTTGGTGCTGCGGAAGTGGACAATTTGTTGCAACAGTTGAATTTCTCTCAATACGTCAATGGTGATGAGATTAAAGCTGGCGTTCAAGAAGACATCACTTCATTGTCATCAAGAGTTTCAGATGCAATGAATGGCAGTTTGGACGACGCTGCTTTCGATCAACTTCGTGTTGATTTAGGGAAGTTTAAAACTAACCTCACTGCGTTGACTGGTTCTGCCAAGGGTAGCGGCATAACTGAGTCGTTTACGTTGAGAGATGCTGCCGTAATTCAGAACAAGTATGGAAGGAACTTAGAAAAACTAACAGTAGATACTGGTAGCATGGAAGCTGGCGGGTATGCAAGTAACATGGGGTATGCAGGCGGTGGGAAGAATTTTGAACAGGTGGGTGGTAGCGATGCTGTAGCCGCTGTTCAATCTGCTATAAGCGGTGCGTTTGTGAATATCGCCAAGGCGCAAGGAGGCGATCTTAATTCAGAACAGAAGATAACGATGGCTGTGTTCTTGAGCAAATTAAGAGCTGCACTACCTGAAGGTGGGATGAATTTCCAATCAGTGAATCAAGGTGAGTATAAGAATATTATGGGGATGATTGCAAGTCTCCCTAAAGATATTCTGAAGCTGTCGAATACTGCAGGGGTTACTGATAAATCCTCAATGCAGAGTTACAAGGTGCAGGACACCTCAGCCCTGCTAGACGGTTCTTCTAGCGACATAGCCACAAAATTCCAGGCTCTTGCAGATGGAGACATCACTAAGCTGGCTACAGACCTAGGTTGGACTGTGGAAGAGTTCACTGGCAAGGTGCTTGATTACATCGGGTCTCTCAAAGAACAAGAAAAGGCGTTGGAAGAATTCAACACATCGTTCAATAAGTACCTTGTTCCAGCTTACTCAGAGTTCATGACCAGCAATGAAGATGCTGCCAAGAAGTTAGTTAAGGTTGGGTCTCTGTACAACACTACGTTGGACGTGTCCACCCTTGCCCAGACCCCCGGCATGATTGAAAGTGTTATCAAAGCTATGGGAGATATGTCTGTCAGTGATTGGGCTAACTTGGGTGAAGCCGTCGGCATGTCCAGTGATGAGATCAAGTCGTCGATCACCACTATCATCGAGGGCGCCGTAGACCTGAAGGAACAGTTCAAGACGTACTACACTGACATGCGCTCCATTGCTGGTGGTACGGAGGAGTCCGGGTTTGTTTCCAAGCTCAGAGAAGGGTCTCAGTTACTAGGCGGGTTTGACCTTATGTCATACCTCAAGGACATTGATATCGGGAAACTGGCTACAGAGCTTATGGACCCGGCAACAATGGCTGAGACCGCTGCTTATTTCAATCTTCCTGTAGATATATTCATGGAGAAAATCCCAGAACTCTTACGTGCTGGGAAAGAGTACCAAGACTTCATGACTGAGCAGACTGATACGTTGGATAGTTTGGTCAACGGCGGCAACGGTGAATCAATCATTACAGATTCCGAAAAAGCACTCAGTGGTATTAAAGATTTATCCAATCCGTATGGAGATCAACAGGTCTACCACAACGGGTTGGCGATTAAAGCTGGCAGCGGTCAGGGGATCATAGACTCTGCAAAACAAAACGGCGTGGGCAAGACAGCAGAAGCTGTCAAGTATTACGCAGAGGCGCATGGTGCGTTTTCACCTGATGAATTGAAAACAATCACGACCTATTTGAAAGAGGCACGGTCAAACGAGGTTGAAGGCAATAAGACTTACTACAGTCTCAAGGCTGAAGCCGGTATCGGCAGTCAATCACAATTTGATAAAACCACAGCCGTAGCAGAAGCAGCTTCATTGGGCATAGGTTCTAGGGAGCAGATTGAACAGGTGATGGGTAGTATGGACTTGCCTGCTCTTGTTGACTATTTTGGAGCAAATGTCGGCAGATTGAGTAAGGAGCAACAAGGTGCAGCCGCTGCTCTCATAAAACTACAGACAGAAGAAGTTAAGTCCAAGAAAGAATACACAGATAAGATATCCATCTACACTGGTCAAGCGACAGAAAGCAGCCTGAAGTTGACCAACGCTGGGGATAATCTTGTCAAACTTGGGGTGATGACTGCACCAGACTTGGCAGCGGTTGGTAAGATGGGATTCAAAGAAATAGTTAATCTTGCCAAAGATGCAAACAACACTCTAACTAACGAGCAACGTGAGGCTGTGACCGCATATCTTGAAGTTAGAAAAGAAGAATTGGATGCTCTCAACGAATACAACGGGAAGATTCGCATTCTACTTGGACAGGCTTCAGAAAATTCATTTGCGATGGAGACTGCACAAAAGCAACTCGTAGAACTTGGTGTTGGATCACAAGCTGATATAGCTGCCTTGTCTGGTATCAGTTACGACAAACTCCTCAATATGGCTAAAGAGGGTGGCGATAAGCTCAATAAAGAGCAACGTGAGGTTGTCCTTACTTATTTGGAAACCAGAAAGAAAGAGTTGGACTCACTTAGAAACTTCAATTTGAATTTGGCTGAACTCTCAGGTGAAATGACGTCCGGTCAAGTTGCAGTTGAGCAGGCTTGGTATTCAGTAGTGGACAGCGGCGTGGCTGCAGACAGTGACAAGACGGCTGCAAGTGGTATGTCTGTAGATCAATTGATTGATTTAGCCAAGAAAAATTCTGGGGTATGGAACGATGTCCAGAGAGATGCCGCTCTTGAATACATAAAGGCTAGAAAAGAGGAAACTGGTATCATCGAAGATGCCGCTAACACGTACATCTCTGCGTACTCGGATGTCATGGATAAATTGAAGGAGGGGCTGTCTAAGATCAAAGACCGTATGAAGATTCTTATGGGAGATTCTACGTTTGAGAGTACTTTGGTTAAAGAGCAGGCTGGGTTGCGTGGTGCGTATGACAAAGTTACAGCCAAGGATTTCGGCAGTAGCGCACTTGGAAGCTACAATAAGGCAGACGGCAAGTTCTCCAATAGTGAAACCGTGTCTAAAACCCTCGATGATTCTAATCGGTACATTGAAATCGAAGGTGAGTTGTTCGACATGCGTTTGTTAGCGATAGAGACTGAACGTGATCAGCAGAAGCAACTGTTCGATTTCATGCAGGAGCAACTTTCTGGGTTCGTTGACATATTGAGAGAGGTGCGTGACCTTGGGGTGGACTTTGGTAAGAGCATCTTTGAGTCAGTGAAGGCGATTAAGGATGATGGAGTAAATAGACGTAAGGGTATAGATGTAGAACATTTCAAATATCTATCCACCAAGAAGAGTGGGGGCTCACCTGAAGCTGTTATCAGCCTAAGAAACGCCATAACAAAACCGTCTGAAGATACTCTGCTTGCGGCTAAGGCGAAGTTCACTAAATCGTCTTCGGCTTTTGATGGACAAAGTGGTACTTTTATCACGAAACAGATCGGCGACATCAGCAAGCGAGTGGTGCTTGAAGCCCAACGCATAGGAAACGAAGCTGCTCCGTTGATGCAGAAGGTTGCGACTGCTGGCTATGAGGGCAGCATAAAGAGCACTGACACAACCATGTCTCTCAGAGGTGAGAAGTTCAAAGGCACTTCTGCAACAGTTATCGAAGATGCCACTGCGTACAAGGAAGCGATAGAAGGTCGTCGTGATGCGCTTTTAGAAGCAGAAGATGCTGCGTTAGAAGTTAAGTTGGCTGGTATAGATGTCGCTAAAGAAGCTGAAGTTGAGAAGTTCAATGCAGAAAAAGACCACTTTATGTCGTTGAAGTCCCTTATGGATAAGTTGAAGGATTCAACAGAGAACCTGAGAAAGGCTCTCGACCCAGAACACGCCAAAAAGGAATTGGCTAAACTGTCCCCATTTATCGCCGGCATAACTTCCTCTTCACTGGAAGCTGGAATCAAGGCTGGGACTTTCACTAAAGACGACATTACCAAGATTGAGAAGTATCATGACCTCACCCTTGAGACAACCAACTCTCAGATTGATGCCATGAAGCAATTGTTTGATGTGACAAAACAGATGAACGATTGGCTGGGCGGTCTTGTGTATGGTGAATTTGCTAACGCCACGACTCACACAAAGATGTCCTCCTCTAAAGCAGAGTACGACAAGTATTTGGAACTGTCACGTAGCTCAGACCCGGCGATTGCTACAGAAGCAATGAAGTCCTTAACCAGCAAATCTGATCAGTACTTGAAAGAATTAAGTTCTTACTACTCTTCACTGTATGACCCCAATGCCACTGACAACACCAAACAGATGCAGTTGCAAGAAGCCGAAGGTCAGTACAAGTACTATTTGAGCAAGGCGAACACCTCCACTGATGCTGGCGAAAAGTCTGCGGCGCAGCAAGGGTTGACAGGTGCTTCAGAACAATACTTGAAGATACTTAGAGAGTTTTATGCTAGTGGTGATGAGTACCAAACCAAATTCTCAGAAGTGACTGGGAGTGTGCAGTCTGTTGTCGACAAAAACAAAGACACTCTTGGAGTCACCAAGGATAATGCGCCAATGTTGACTGCCGACAACACCAGCGCAATAAGAGGGTTGCAACAATCTGCCCTGAATAAACTTGTTGATCTCGAAGCTATCTTGAAAGGGGTTCCACAAACTGCAATCGATGAGAAGCAGTACCAAGGATTGTTGGAAAAGATAAACGACAAATACGAACTCTCGTCATACGAAGCCAAGGTAAATTCAGAGGCTGTAAAGGGTGCTGTAGATAAGAGCGCGACAGATGCCCTGATAGAACTCAAGAATGTTGTTCTAGGTGGACAGACAACTGAAGAAACGCTGAAAGACAGCAATGTTAAACTGGGAGGGATATTTGAGGCGGTGTCTAATCAACTCACTTTCTCTGAAACCAGACTCGGTCAGGTGTTCGACGATACAAAATTTGCGTCAGACATAAACAAACTGGTCGGTGATTCATTCACATTCCTGTCCACAGCACAAGAGCAGTACACATCATCATTGGAATCTATCAACCAAGCGATGTACGATGGTTTGGTGAAAGAGTTTGGTAAGAGTGTGGTGGCTATCGAGTCTGTTAAACAGGCTGTAGATTCAACAACGTTAGCGGTTAGTCTTGCTGCAAACGATATTATCGCTGGAAAACAGCGTGCTGAAGCCTTGAAGACACCAGCATCTGTTGCAGTGCCACCGGCACTCACCGCTGGATTGCAAGCACCCGCAGTTGCGAAGCCTGCTGCCGCTCCTATTCAACCTACAGCCACACCAAAGCCTGTGGAACAGTTCGATGGCTCACGTTTTGGTGTAAGTGTTAAGAAAAACGAGATCAACGGAACAGGAGCGACACTGTTGAACGGTCAATTGTCAACCAAGAAACATGATAACGTGAACAACGGTTACTCAACTGAACTTTCAAGATTGGCTAGTGCTCACGCCAGAGCCCGCATGACAGACCTTTTCAGATCGCAAGGCAAGGCTGTTGACGGTAGCGATACCACTGTGAACAAAGCCATAAATGATGCGTCTACGCTTGCTGGCAATAACGTTGTTCGTGATACACTCAAGAATCTTACAGCAAGTGGTGTTGATATCAGTCAAGGCAGGGGCAAGGCTTATGTTGGTGACGATTGGGGCAAGTACACTAAGCTCAGTTCTGATTTATTGCGTGCTAAAGCAAAAGTCGAGTATAAAGACAATGCTATAATGCAAGGGATTGCTGGGTATACTGATTCATCTATTTTCGACTACGATGCTAAATCTGGGCGTGCCTTGGAGAAAGGTACTGGAAGAGCGGTGTACAATATGGTTGAACGTGCCGACAATACAAGGGATACTCTGTATTTCGATCAACTTGATAAATTGTCTGCAACTGACAGAGAAGCCGTCATTAAGGCTTGGAAAACCAAAAACGCAAGTGAGTCTTTACGGCTACATGCCTTCGCTAAAGGCGGAGTTGTCTCCGAACCCACATTCGGGCTTATAGGTGAGGCAGGACCTGAAGTTGTATTACCAATGGATAAATACATGGAAATCGCCAGAAAACCTATTAAGGACATAGGTATCCCAATGATGGCTACTGGAGGGTTTGTTGATAGACCGACTCTAGCAGTTATCGGGGAAGGTAGAGAGCCAGAGGCTGTTTTACCATTATCGGTGCTTCATGGAATGCTTGCAGAAGAACGGGTGGCAGATGAAAATAGACAACCTCAACGGGTGCCACCTCCCCCGGTGACAGTCACTGTTGTTGTGGCACAGAACGACGATGGGTCTGATGAAGATTTGCAAGAAATGAAGCAGCAAAATGCAAAATTAGTTGAACAGAATGAGTTGCTCAAGTCTTTGATTAAGACTGTGGAAAGAAACAACAGACTCTCAGAAGAGCAGATTGCAGTTGTCGCCACTACCGGCAACGATACTGTTACAGCAATCAATCGTGCTAGTTCTGCAAATAACCTTCGGAGTAGATAGTGACAGACAATGAATTTTGGGTTTTTATAAACTCAACACAAGCCAATACTGTGCTACTAGTCGTGGCGCAGTACTACAACCTGCAAACAAACAGTGCCGGCACGTTATATGTCGGCACCAGTAGGTATATGACAAAACCCACAGACAATCCTCCCAATATACTGTTCGACGGTGTTGTGAACGACATGGACACTGGGAGACTTGTCACATCACTTTCTATCCCGATTCCAACTGACAACAGGATGCATGTCGGGGTGTCTGATAACATAGATGATTTGACGCTGATTAATTCTAATGGCAAGTACGACTATCTACTTGATTGTGTATTTGACGGGTACCAAATAGACGTGTACTTGGGCGACATCTCACTAGATTTTTCAGAGTTTCGCCAAATAAAACGTTTAATCGGCGCCAATATTACTGCCAGCGAGGAGTTCACACTGCGACTGCAATTTTCATCATTAAGTGGTTCGTTGAATTGCGAAGCACAACGACAATACATAACAGATGGGATAAGTAAGGGCAATCCAGTGCCGTTGGCTTATGGGAAAATCTACAGAGCCAGTCCTGTGTTGCTTGGAATCAATGACATTACTAAATTTAAACGATATAAAATAAATCAGTACAGCATAAAATCCATCACATATGTATGCGACAATGGGATGCCCCTTAATCCAGAAAACGTTGTACCGTACTTATCTACTGGCGAGTTCGAGTTGAAAATAGAGCCGTCAGGTCTGCTCACAGTAGACTTCGAGGGCACTGTAGATAGTGGGGGTAGATACCTCAACACTGCTGGGCTTATAATAGAACACTTGCTAAAAACACGTGCTCCTGACATCATCATAGACAGTGCAAGTCTCGCTGTATTTATCGCAAATAATCCAGGGGTACTTGGGGTATACGTTACGCAACGTATAAATTTAAATGAGCTCGTTGATAACATTCTTGATTCAGTTCTAGGATTTAAATATTTCGGCTACTCCAATACTATGTATTTAGGAAGCCTTGCATTCAATGTATCCACTTCACCAGTAGAATTGAATGACACATACATCTTGACGGGGGGGCTTTCTATGGACGATACATTCATACTACCTCTGGCATACACAAAGGTTACTTTTGCGAAAAATTTTACACCGTCAGACTCATCAGCTCTAGCACTTCTGGAAATCCAAAGACAGACCATTAAACTCCCTTACCAAGTAGAAAATGCAGGTATCATTTATAGCAATGTCATAATCACATCCATATCAAAACCTAATGCTGGTACGATGAGATTGGCGTTCAGTTCTGCATCACTGACCACGATGAACATTCTGGCTGATGTAAAAGTTGGTGACTTTGTAGCCGTGTACCTAAGTGTGGCGACTGTCAATCAAGGATATTTTAGGATAGTTGGTATTACGGCAGCTACCATAGACGTGTCCAATCCAGTGGCTGTTATTGAACCGGCGTTAAACGCAACGGCGAGTGTGTTGAAGAATTCTCCTCTATACAGTGCCTTTAAAAACCCCATCTCATCTGAAGAGCGGGAAACGTTTTTTGTGAATAGGCAAGATGCTGTTTCCCAATGCGCAAGCCTCTTAAAGATGTACAGTAAACTTAGACGTATTTACACAATACGTCTTGCCAGCATGAACATCAGATTCTACTTACTTCAGCATATCAGGCTGGTGTATAATAGATACGGTATGTCAAACGGCGTCGATGCATGGATTGTGTCCGCTCCAGATGTGGCATTCACTTCTGACATAATTACAATCAAGGTTCTTGTATGATCGGCGTGTACAAAGATAGATTCAGAATGTCGACAGTTAATCATATCCAAACATCGACAATCATAGCCAGCAAGCCTGTGGTTACGAATTCGACCACAAGTATCGATTCGTTTAAGTCCAGTGGCAGCAATACGCTTGTCCGCACCGTTGGGGGTGAGCAGTCATTCACATTCCAGTTTGATTCTATGAAAGCTGTGGATATCATCCATCTAAACAAAACAAATCTAGCTGCAGGCTCGACGTCCAGGATTAGATTGTATTTGGGCGGTGTTGTGGTTTATGATACTGGGGTGCAGACTATTGTTCCTGCACAGCCTCTTGGTTCTTACGGAGTCCACTTCGGTCTGATACCGCTCGGCGGGAGTCTGACATCCTCTAGTGGGAATCTTCCAGATTTTACAATCCAGCTTTCGTCGGCTATAATCGCAGACGCGTGTGTGATTGATATTTTCGCACTCAACAACACATTCATTGATGTCTCTAAGGTGCTTGTGTCTACACTGTTTTCACCAATCTCAACAAACATAGCCTATGGGCTGTCCCTTAGTTATAAAAACACGAACATCACACAACGTGCTGCAGGCGGTGGTGCAGTTGTGTCAAAAAAATTCACTATTAGGGTGATAACGCTATCCATAGAAAAATATTCAGAGACTGATCGTTCTACACTTGCGGATATTTTTAAACGGTATACTGGAGACCCAATGTTTATCACGTGCTTCCCAACTTACGGCGGCGTACAAGAAAGGGATTACTCAGGAATGTTTGTCATCTCAAATTCAGACCTGAACATAATTCATCCACACTACGGCGCATTTGACACGTCGTCCATGACGTTTGAGGAAATTTAATCGTGCCGAGTACAATACCCCAGCTTCAAATTTCTGAGTTTGCAGAAGATAGTGTGGATTACATAGCTGCGTTTAACTCCCTGGCAACAACTATCAACAATATTGATGCCGCAATTGCTGCGTTGCGCCTTACCTATAACTCGTTACAGGAACGGGCTGACTCTTATACAAAATTTAGCGATCTCGATGGAGTTGTTGATAGCCTCACATCGAGCCCAATTAACCCAGCAGATATTTCTCTGTCTGCATTGTCATTCTCACACGTCACAACACCAAGCTACTTAGACAAGAATCTCCAAACTAAAGTGCCGACCTTTTTGGACATTGAATATCCAACAAGTAGTATAAAAAAATATGTTTTTGTAGAGGGCGGTTCATTGCAAGCTCTCCCTGGTTTGCTATTTGAGAAAGTATTAGACACCTCGAAATTTATTGAACAAACTGGGTTTTTGATAAACAATAACGGAGTGTTAGAAGTAGCTAGGACGATACCGTTCAACATTATCTACACCGCCCCCTCAAGTGTTGGGCTTCCGCCGGGAAGCATAGCCATGTGGAATGGAGACTCAACCTCCTCACCGTTTATGCCTCCAGTCACAGCGTGGGCATATCCAGCAGTCACTTCGTGGACGCAGTCGCCTCTCCAGTTTAATAATGCATTAATTCCAATGAACACAAACCTTGTATCAGGTGCTGCATCTAGGACTGTGTCGTTGAAGAGATATGTCCCGCCATTGGGAAGCATTAATGTCACATTTCCAACTACTGTGTACAATAACTGGTTTGGATTTAATAGTGGGGTGTATTCTACGACGTATTTCACTGAGAATAGGGGGGCTACTCCAACTCTATACTATGGTGATTACTACGGTAGAAGGTGTATGCGTATCCCTACGTTTGTTAAGATGCAGTCGTACATGGATACTACACATTTTACCAATACACCCACCAATGGTCTCCTTGTAGAAATTGGGTTGAGGATCACATCTGCTCCAGTGCTTAATGCCGACGGCAACACATTCATGTCTAACATATTTGGGGTGGAGTCTTATGAAGGTTGGGGGACGTCTGTGTTCGGGCTTACACTATACATCGTTAGAAATACGTCAGGTGTATATACATACACATTATCATTCTACGGCTCTGTATTTTCTTCTGCTAATATGACCATAAGTGTGCCAGTAACATTTGCAGAGCTTATTGGCGATTGGTTGGACATTACTTGTATGTTTCAGGATAATAGGTACAAAATATTTATTAACAAAAAAGAGGTGGCTCAAGGAGGCGGAATTCCAGGTGTGCATCGCACAGATACCTCCAAATACTTCTATTTACAGAACGTTTATGCATACCCTAGTTGGTCATTTGATACCAATACGACGTCTGTATGGAATTCTGATGTATGCGTCACCATTGATAAATTCGTGTATGGTTATAAGGATGTATATAAAGTAGATTGGAATAAAACAGACAATTGGCTATTCAAATCCAACGAGGCGTTTACAGCACTTGCTGCTGACCGTGAGTGGACTCCATTTAAGGGACAGTATCCGGCATTGCAATCTCTTTACGGCACTATGTACAATACAGCCTCCGACAATGCCGCTGGAAATATATACCGACTGCCTTTAGACTTCAAGGGCATGCTACTTAGAGGAAGAGATTCTGGGTCTGGAGTAAACACCAATTTATCACATCGTACATTAGCAGACAACAATTTCAGTAGATTGGATGCATATCTTCTACAATCGCATGTTCATGAGGTCACTCTCACAAAGAATATAATAAAGGCGGGGAGCACGACAACTGTGCGCAATCACAGCACTAATGTTGCCGGGACGCAACCTGTTGTTAATTTAACTGACGCTGCAATAAACACTGCAAAGAATATTGTATTGGTGGACTGTTCAACTGCGTACAGATCAGTTACTAAGAACATGTCTGTGACATACTTCCTCATAACAGGATTATAAATGCCAACAAATGCTCAATTTGACATGTTTGATACAGACTATGTCGACAATCTTGAGGAATGTAGACTTCTGGCAAACTCGCTTGTCGCAGAACTAAACTCCCTAAGCACGCCAAGCGTCTCGGCATTCGTGGATAGCTTGACAACACGCCCAGAATTAGATCAATACATTCTCGACAACCCGATCTCAACTAATCCGATGCAGCCAGAGGATATAGACATAACGCTGTTTAATACAGACGATCTAGGTATAAATTCTCTGATATATGCTGAAAATGGGAAAATAACTACTAGAAAAATTCAACTGTCGGAGATTGTGTGTAGCAACACGCTGCCTGCAGATGGGTACATAGCTACCACCAACTATATTGGGAGCAAGGAAAGTTCAGTTCCAGCAGCCACAACAGCCCTTCCTAGCGGCAATTTAGTGTGCATAAAGAATGGTAGGGTGTTAGCATTCCCCTCAGACCCAGACCCAGATATTAAGGAACTCTTTCTAGGTGTGAATAATATCGCTGTGGGAGTGTCTGCCTACTTCGGCAATCCTGGCATGATTCCGGCTGGATGGCTTCTTGAGGATGGTAGGGAGGTCTTAAAATCACAGTATCAAAAACTGTACTTGGCTATTGGAGACAGGTATGGCACCTCGTCAAGTCCAGACAAGTTTAAGATTCCAGATAAAAGGGGTCTATTTATTATTGGACATGACCCAGCAGATGTGCTGAGAGTCAGCAGGTATCCTGGTGGGGTGTCTGGGGCTAGTGTCGGGAGTATGTCTAATTATTTTTCAGGCAATACTGTGCCGGCACATTCACATAACTCAGTATCCGCTGCACTGGTCGTGGATTACAGCAAGGTGTCAACTGTGTACCGCTTTATAGCAGGTCTTGTGACAGCCTATGGGTATGTGTATGACGCCAGTGTAGGACAGTCCACCGAACCAGACACCTATGTTCCAGCGTTGACTATTAAAATGTCAAACGAGTATCGACCAAAAAACACCTTAGTGGTGTCTATCATAAGAGCGTTGCCATGATAAATCTTACAACAGTGGGTATTGAAGCCGGAGATGTGTTGGTGGCTATAAAAGCACTGAACGACCTGAGAGACCAGCTTATGAAAGTGGTCGTCGCATTAAACACTACTGACTTTGAAGCGTTGATGTCAAACGTTCTGACCAGAAACAAGATAGCATCTATTATTGCCTCCATTAGAGTCTTGAACTCAAATGCTGACGACATATTGGCTAGTACGTTCAACCTTTCTGGTATCCAGGGAACGTCTGGAGTATTAACAGTTGGTAGTGATGGGAAAATTGTAGTCAAACCGATAGCTGCATCGAATATTGTCTTTCCGCCAAACGCTACTGGGCTGTTGGCGGCGACATCCGGTGTTTTGACAACATCAAAACTGACACTCCCTGGAGTTGCTGGAGCCACAAGTCCAGTCTCAACAAGTGGTGCGGGGCTTGCCTACACGTCCATGAGTGCCACACTCATTGCGGCTCTCCAGCCTTATATGCACACAGCACCTCCAGGACTGATTGTGGCTTATTCGTCTACCACTACACCTGGTGGATGGCTTGTCTGTGATGGCAGTCCAATACCACCGTCACATACTGAACTAATTGAGCAGTATCCTAGTGGGAGACTTCCTGATTTAAGAGGCTTCGTTCTCAGGGTGTACGATCCCACCGCTACAGTTGATACAGATGCAGGTTTCAGGGTCAATTACGATGGATCGCCCGCCGGAAATGTTGTTGGTAGTGTTCAGTACGATGCATTTCCAACACACACACACCAAGCAACCATAAGTGGCACATACAATAATGCCGAACTCACGACCATAACAACCGCGATAGCCCCTCCAACTGTAACCGCAGTCAACGTGAACGTAGGAGCTATTGCTTCTCTCACATCTGTGGATGTTGTAGATATGGTACACAACACGTCAGGTTCTGCAACGCATGTCAGTGAAAGCGAGCCTAAAGACATACTAGTTACTTGGATCATAAAGACATGAGTTTTGGTGACGAAGACCCTCCCCCAACCCCAATTGTGCAGGTTGATATCGGTATACCTATTTATGTGTACGACCGTTTTACTGGGACGTTTATACATAAGAGTTTCGAGTCGGAGGTCGCTGGTATGTCTAACAATCCAACAACTGGATGGACTACAGACGCCCCAATACACGATCCTGCTGTGGTGCATACCAGATTTGATCAGAATGAAGGGAAGTGGGTGTATAGCGATTTCTCAAACAGACCTAGACCGCACTATGATCCATTTGTCTGGAAATTTGCTGTGGCTGATTGGGCTTTATACGGAACGTATTACTATCTGTCAATATCACCCAGTGCGCACAAGTGTGGACTATACCCTACAGTCATTGTTTTGAGGAATATCTCTACAGATGGTGAGTTGATGTATAGGCAGGAAAACGCCTACCCAAATTCCATGAAGCTGGAAATCTCATATGTTGAGGCTGGTAGAATAATATTGAAAGTACCACAGAGTGTCAATCGTTTTGACGGGATTGTTGTAATAAAGATATGATAAGGATGGGCGTGTTCGGGTTGGCGGAAGATGAAGGATTTGAACCTTCGGGTGGTTTCCCACCGCTAGTTTTCAAGGCTAGTGCAATAAACCGGACTCTGCCAATCTTCCTTTTGGGGTGAAACCGGGAATCGAACCCTTGCTGCCCAGTTCACAGCCAGGCGTGCTACCATTACACTAGAATCACCATTATTTACTAAATTGGTTGCAGGTGTTGGAATCCAACCAACCTTCATCGAGCTTATGAGACTCGTTAGTTCAGCAGAACTATAACCTGCAATTGAATTTTTGAATTGTCGAATGCAGTTCCGATATCTCCCATCGTCACTGCCAACCGTTGGACTTCAGTGCGTACAATCCCACCTCTATCGTTTGCTCTGGTGCGGGATGAGAGACTCGAACTCTCAGGATTTAGTTTCTAAAACTAACACGTATGCCAATTCCGTCAATCCCGCTAATTTGGTCAGTGTGGCAGGAATCGAACCTGCTGCTCCCTCGTTCCAAGCGAGGATGTCTACCAATGACTTACACACTGTATAACTGGTGAGTGAAGTAGGAGTCGAACCTACAATGTTTGCCCTGTGGGAATAGATTTACAGTCTATTGCGACACCGCCGTCGTCGCCGTTCACCCATTTAAATCTGGTACGCATGGCAGGAATCGAACCTGCTGCTCCCTCGTTCC
>Ga0316612_1000170_pt1 | contig 24730 bp, 29 predicted proteins | sample MIS2016226_MG_FD_207676 | JGI IMG/M metagenome (GOLD analysis project Ga0316612, IMG submission 207676) | Microbial mat bacterial communities from Middle Island sinkhole, Lake Huron, Michigan, United States - MIS.2016.226 | ecosystem: Environmental > Aquatic > Freshwater > Lake > Sediment... | reverse complement strand
CACTGGGACAACTGGGACAACAGGGACAACAGGGACAACAGGGACAACAGGGACCACAGGGACCACTGGGACCACCGGAACCACTGGGACCACCGGAACCACTGGGACCACTGGAACCACCGGAACCACTGGAACCACCGGAACCACTGGGACAACTGGGACAACTGGAACTACTGGGACCACAGGGACCACAGGGACCACAGGGACCACAGGGACCACAGGGACCACAGGGACCACAGGGACCACAGGGACCACAGGGACCACTGGAACTACTGGAACTACTGGAACTACGGGGACAACTGGAATTACAGGGACCACCGGGACCACTGGAACCACTGGAACCACTGGAACCACTGGAACCACTGGAACAACTGGAACAACTGGAACATCAGGGACCACAGGGACCACAGGGACCACAGGGACCACAGGGACCACAGGGGCCACTGGGACCACTGGAACTACTGGAACTACGGGGACAACTGGAATTACAGGGACCACCGGGACCACCGGAATTTCAATCGCCTCGAGTAGCTCCGTTGTTACTACTGTAACGACTGGGACAACAGGGACAACCGGAACTTCAACATCGACCACCTCGAGTAGTTCAGTGGTTACGACTGGGACCACTGGTGCCTCAACTTCACCCGACGAGGACAAAGAAGAGTCCTCCCGGGTAAGCACACCAGTTCTCGTGGGTAGCATTATGGGTGGCATTTTTGGGTTCTGTTGCATTTATTGTTTCCTCTTCTTCTGTGTTACGTGGGACGATAGACGGGAAGAAGAAGAAGAAGAAGAAAACCGTTTCAAAAACAGATAAATTTTTTTTTTAATCCTTTCAGTTGACAGCCGTTTTTTTGGGGGGACGACTTGAATACAGAAGAAAAAAAAACACAACAACCATCGTATTAAAAAAAAAAAGTTTTTTTTTCCTCGCGCGCCAAAAAGTCAAACGAGAGGATGTCAAAGAACAACATTTTAGACGTTTTGGCCGCTGCCGCTCTTCGCGCTACCGGTGGCAGTGTTCCTAAGGCTATTCGTTTGCTTTCTGAGCCTTTTGCGATGGCTCCGAAGAAGAGAACGTCAGGCGAGGATCGTGCCGATGCTATCATTCTTCATTACGCGGCTCTTCTTGACGAGTTGGAGAAGGATGGTGTCTTCTCCGAAAATTTTTCACGTGAACAGCTGACGAGACTCTGGAGGGAGGCGCTTATCGAGGGTCGGTTCGACGAGGAGTCTGCAGATGGAGAAACGGTGCCGGACGGATTAGAGAATGCGCCTCATCTTGTTTTACTTTACAGGGTGCTTAAGGCAAACGTTAGTGTCGGTGACGAAGATGTCGAACGTATGAACATGGCCCCCCCCTACGTCGACGGCGCTCCTCCTCCTCCTGCAACGAAGAAAGCTCGCGGTTCTGAGCAATCGGCTGAAATCAAAAACCCACCCAGAGCCGATCGGCGAACAAGCAAGTGGTTCAAAACTCCGGTTCATGATGGGAACCAGATCAAAGACGTAAAAAAGGGAAAATGGGATTTTCTGATGATTTACCTCACTGTGAGGTATAGCAAGAAGCCTTATGACAAGGCGGTTTTCCTTCCGATCCAACCGAAAAAAGTTGAACACGCGGCAGAAGTTCCATGGCAGGAGTTTATCCCCGCGCTTGAGGCCGCTCGAGAACCAGGAAGACGCTCAGGCCAGATATGGCCGGACGACGAGTTCGCGGAGACTTACAAAAGGGCGGGCGGCACTTACAGTCAAGCCGTTCGCTCTGTGCTCTGTGACAACTTGATGAAGCAATATTTTGGAATTCAAGGTCCGATTATTGTCCCCCTTGAAGATCAAGAGGCCGTGTTCAACTGGGCAGACGCTTACATGGCACGCAAGGGAATTAAGCCGACAATTGCAAGGGATCGTTGGAGGACAAAGCTTTTGCTTGACGAAGCTGACGTGTTGTCGTTGGACAAATTTTTCGAGTCCCAGGAGAGAAAAGACGAGTTTAACCGGGTTTTGGCACTGAAGACGAACATCTGGGTGGAACCGAAATACTACAAACACTTTCATTGGGCCGCGCATCCGTATGGTGAAAGCGCGCCTGTTGCTGAAGAACCGACCCTGGACCGGAAAAGAAATCGGCCGTCCTGGCTTCGTTACAGACCCGAAAACAATCTCCCGTTCGATAAGGCTGGGACTTATAAAGCTGTGAGCTCCCCGGACGATGACGACGAGGTTGAGGTTAGGGCTATCCCTCGCAGCAACAAGACTGCAGCGAAAAAGACGAGAGTGTCATCTTCGAGTTCTCCCGGAACCGGCCCGACGATCGAGCAGATGAGAAATGAGATTGAACTATCGCGAAAGAGACTTGACAAAGAAACACGTAAGCGCAATCCTAATTTCGCTTACGTGAAAATCTTGACTAGTCGGATGGGCGCTTTTGCAGCACAGATTGCTCAAAAACAAGAACAACAAAAGCAGCAAGCGCTCGATTTGGTCTCCGAAGATGACTCGGAAGAAGAACGCCAAGAAGATGATGATGTTTTGCTTCGTTCGGCTGTGCCACGACGACGACAACAACAACAACGACGGCAGCTAGCGCTCGATATGCAGCGTGAAGGCCGTTTTACCGAATCGCAAGACGCGCTTAACAAAGTCGTCGATTTGGTCTCCGAAGAAGACTCTTCTGATGTTCAATGGTATGGCGAACCTGACTCAACTGTTGCCGGAGACCTTGATATTGTTTATTCCTTATTTGGGGGAGAGGGAATTAACTTTCCTTCCCCTGTCCAATTCGGGGGGAATGAGTCTTTCTCACCCATGCCTCCGGGTGGAGTGTTCGATACTTGGCCTTCGAATTACCCAGGAGGTTCCTCTCCAAATTCGCTCAATGAATTCTTCCCTTCGCTTGACGGTGAGTGATTTTATTTTTCATAAAACAAAAACAAAAACAAAAATGTCTCGTTCTTTAAAACGTTCGTTCGATGCGTCTTCGGTGCGTGAGGGTTCGCAACGTCACGTTGCGAAAACGGAACCGATTTACGAAGACACATTTCCCGCGGAATATCTTTCTCACTTTGCTTTGCAGGATGCGGATCTTGACCCCGATGAGGCCGATCGGCTCTATGAGGATCTGATCTCTCAGATGGAGCACATCAATATTCCCGTTGTGCCCAAACAGGCGGTGAACTTTGAGTTCACTCGAAAGGCGGCTTTTCGAGGGATCCCCGACCAAGTGTATGACCGCATCAAGAACCACATGTGCATCACATTGTGCGAGCATGGTCTGGAAGATGTTGCAGTGACCTTCCCCACGATGGAGGCCATGGTCCGCTACATGGAGATAGAAGCGGGTGTTGCCTTGGACCAAAAGCAGGAGAAAGTGGAAGACATCCTGGACTGCAGGTTTGTCACTCGGGAGACCCAGAAGGCCGAAGCGAACGATTTTCATTGGACGGGGGACAGCGACGAAGAAGAAGAGGGACACGACTTTGATGTGACGTCACTTGCTGGGAAACTTCCGGAATCTGTCCAATCCTTTATTGATGCTAGGGACGATGACACGCTCAACACGGTCGTTGAAGACTATTGCATTGTCAAGGTGCTCTTTTCAAAAGATCCTTACCGCATCGTGTCTTGGCAACTTGTTCTCAAAGATTTAAACTTTTAAAGCACTCTTCGTCATCGAACCAATCTTACACGTGTCACATTGACATTCGTATCGCCTGTTCGCGTGTGTCTCACAGTGAGTGCCGTCCCCGCCTTCGGGAATCTCTTTGGTGCATTGAATGGAGTCGGGGGAAAGGTGGATGTCAAATGTGTAGTGGCATGTATGCCCCCGACACAATGCGTGGAAATTGCTGTAAGCACCGTTGTTACATCCCTCTCGCACGCATTTCTTCCGCGTTTGTTGAGAATAGTATTCTTCTGATGGTTCCCATTCGGAATCAATGTCGGTGTTGTCCATGTTGATGTTTGCGTGTGTGTGTGTTTTTTTACTGAGACTGATTGTACACAGATACAGCCCCCTTTCCATACTTGATGGCCCCTGCCGCGATACGTGGGGGCAACTCAAAACGACAGGCGGCGGTCAACTCGACCACCGAGATGGTGCACTTCTTCTTTCGTCGAGCAATGTTGGTGGCCGACAGGATGATGCGTTCAATGAGGTCGCTCACCATGCTGTTGAACATGACCATGGCCTCGCTGCTCACCGTTCGATCGTTGGGGTAAAGTTCCTTAAAGACCGCATACAGCGAGCTCGTGAATGCTTCTTTCGGCGGCGACTTCTTGTGAACCTTTGTCACTTCGGTCTCAAGGCTTGCAGACATTGTTTTCGTGTTGGTGGTGTGTGCGCGTGTGTGTGTTTTTTTTCCCCAAAAAAAGTTTTACTTCTTAGGTTGTGTGGCTTTTTTTCTCGCCCCGCCTCTGGCACAAAACCCAAGAAAAACCTTCCCCCCTTTCTTCGTCAAACCCAAACTTCAAAAACTAAGTTGTTTTTTTTTTCTTCTCTCTCTCCCAAAAAAAAACAAACAAAAATGTCTGATACCGTCAGCAATACGACCGAGGATATTTCTCGAAGCAAAAGGGCAAACCTCAAGTTCCCTGTGGCCCGTGTCGACAAACGGGCTCGAAAGGTATCGCCGAAGATGAAGTTCCGTGAGGACTCTCACGTGTTTTTGGCTGGCGCGCTGGAGTACGTTTTGTCCAAGGTCATTATTCTGAGTGTTCACGAGACCAAGAAGAGGATCCAGCCAAAGACGATCCAAGAGGGTCTCAAGGGCAACCCAGACTACAACAGGCTCTTCGGCAACTTGTTCGTTCAGGGAGCCAAACGTTGAGATGTCGCCTTTGTTTAGCACGCACGCGTTTTCGCCTGCTGCTGTGTGGTTCGGTTTTTGGGCAATAGTCACCGCATTTATCTCGATCCATCATCGTGATTACGCTGGCGTTGCTTTTATTCTCGGCCTTTCATCACTCTTCTTCTGCGTCCTCGCTTACTTTTTTGACCTTGAAATTCATAAAAAGCAAAAATAATAAATATATAAAAAAAAAATAATTTTAACTGTCATGGGTCTATCTCCATCCCCCTTCTCCCTTTTTTTTTGGAATCTTTTAAAAAAAAAATGTACAACCAGGCCCCTGCCTATTTGCCGCCCGGTGGTTATTGGACACCGGCACAGATGCTTATGCCACAGCAATGGGCAGCCACCTATGCTCCTCATTACCCACAGGTCACGAAAGAGGACATCAGGGGCCCAGGGAGTGGGTTCAAGATTGCCGCAATGATTCTTCTTGGATTCGAGGCAGTGACGACGTCTGCGATGCTGATTACCCACTCGCTCAGACAGGATCTGAATCTTGTGCCGACGATCATCTTTGGCTTGACGTGGATCCATGTCATTGGCATCATGGTCCTTGCGGCCGCCGTGTCAGTAAGCGGAGACCGCTACATTGCCGAGGGGTTGAACGTTATTTACGGATTCATCGCGATCATTGATGCTATTTCGCTCGCGTTGATTGCGACGTATCCGCGCTCGTTTTCCTCGTCCGAGTATCGTGTTTGGACTCTGTCCGCCTCGATTGCGCTGTTGGTTGTTTCGTTCTCTATTTACGTGTTCTCACTTATTTTCTGGGGCGATGCTGTCCGAAAAAACAACCAGAAGTATCGCGAAGGTATCGCCAAGTATGGTAGCGAGTTCAACGCCAAACAACAGGAATGGAATTCGACCAAGATTGGCTATTTTGCGAGGTTCACTATTTCAGGCTTAAGTAGGACTGCTATCATCACGTGGATCGTTTTCGCCGGTATTGCCATTTTGCGCAACGTGATCCAACTACGCCCCACGTGGTTCCTTGTTGCATCCCTGCCCTATCTATGGGCCTGGCCCTGGCTCTCGGCAGTCACCGGGCCAGTCGCAAGCGTCCCCATGGACCCCGAACCTTACGTCCGAACATCGGGGCATTCTGCCATCATCGGCTCCTATGTCTTCCTTGTTGTGGGTGGGTTGGCTGTCATTGCCTCCATTGTGGGAGTTTTTCTGCACATTGCGTTCACTACAAGTTTGGTCTCCATACTCGATTTCGTATGCATTTCGTTACTTTTTGGTATGCTCGTGCTCAATCTTATTCTTTTGGGTCTTGTCGCGCCCTACGAATTACTTCTCAGCTCAGAAACCAACAAGGATCACTTGGATTGAAAAACTTGAAAAACACACACACACACAAATGTCAGCTTCAGCTTACAACAACGACACAGAAGACCTCATGGTCGTGGTGTTTACGAAGGAAATGCTGGAATGCCTTTTTGATGAACACCATCTTGGAGACTTCGCCAAGGAAACAAAGCTCTGTGATGCTCTGGCAGGCGAAAAGGTCTACCTGGGTGTTGAAATGGCGTTGCGCCTTGCGATGTATGATTACGAGGAAATGCAATCCGAACGTGGCATCACTGGCCTATTCAACATTGATCTTGCGAAGAAAAGTCTCGGTCTTTTCCGTGACACCTTGATGCCAATGTTCGGCAAGAACGAGGGCGTATTCCGAGCCCAAGCTCACCCTTTTTGACAGAGTTCCAGAGAATAATAATAAATACGTCGCAGTATTAAATGAAAAAAAAAACAAGACATTTTTTTTGTCGCATCCTACGACTTACTTCTCAGCTCAGAAACCAACAAGGATCATTTTGATTAAAAGGGGGTTTTTAGAGAAGAAAAAAGAAGAAAGAAATGGCTGCAACTGTGAACGATAAGGATGCGTGTTTCCTTTTCGACAACGGGGAAGGAATGTTCCGTCCACTGCCCAAAGACGACGACGCACGAATGAGGGCAATGCAGGAACTGATCAAGGGTTACTTTGAGCCTGTTCACACAGACAAAGAGTTGCCCTTTGTTGCCTACATCAACGAAGAGGGGAGAGACAAGAAAATGCCGCCGAACAAGCTTGGGACCCGCATTCTCAAGGACCTTGGGTTCAGTCCTTACGTCGATGTTCTTGGGCCCATTTTGATTGTCCCTGTCAGTGAAGAAAAGCCTTTCACGGACGCCGAAAAGGAACGCATCACCAATGCCGTGAAAATGCGAAAGAAGGACATTCTTAGGGCGTGGTGAAGAAGGGTAAAAAAATATTGTGTGTTTTTTTAATAATCAAAAAATACACATAAAAAAATCACGTCCGTCGCTTCAACAATGCTGCTGCTGCCTTTACAGGGTCGCCTCTGTGCAAAATAAGGGCAGACATAATGTCCCCTGTCTTGTAAGCCGATTTGGTCTTTGTGCCGCTACCCTGTGAAACAAGGTTGTAGAACTCTTCGTACTTTTCGTGGTCGTAGGGGAAGATAAACACAACCTGTTCCAACGTGTCGTCTTCATTGTCCTCATTTCTTTCCACATTGTACTCAACCACTGACAATGCGCGCACAGCCCCATTTTCGGAAAACGGATATTCGTCGCCGTCATCTCTGTTTGCGAAGATGTCCATCCCGTCAAGATACCAGTATTTTTGTTGAAATTCAGGAATTTCCGAAAAGATTGTTCCTGGCAACGGGCCGGAAAAACGTTCAATATCCTCAGCTAGAGATGAAGACTCTACCTGAAAAGCAACCACGACCATTGTCGGCCAACCTCCCAGGTACACAACAGTTGAGAGTGATGCCTCAAAAAGATTGGGGCCAAGCTCGATCATTTTTTTTTCTTTAATCTTTCAACGCTGATTTTATTTTGACAAAGGAACAATCGTCCAGAAAATGTAAGACCATTTCCGATTGCATATTTACTGCAAAATCACAATGAACACACCTATCACCGGAAGCGTCAATAATAACTCCGTCCGTCAAACGTCGTGCAAAACTATCGGCACTCATGATGCATTCTACAAGTGCTCCAATGTCGTCGGCTGAATGGCGCTGGACTTTGCAAACCGTTATGTAATCAATTGTTGCAAAAAAAAAGGCAGGATGAGTAGTAATTACATTCAGATGTCCACTTGATGGCCAAAAAAGAAAAATGATCTTCCCAACCTCGTTCTCATCGCGCCATGCACTAATTTCAATTCCAGTCTGACGACGAACAAGATCAAGTGCGGCATCACTCAAGAACAAAAGTTCCCCGGCGTGTACTGGCACATCTTCTTCCATATTTTTTTTTTCTTCTTTTTAGAGAGTGACCTTTTTTCCTGCATTAACACTCTTGGACATGCAGGCCAGTAAATGCTTCTGCATGTATTCCGTTTTAGCCCACTTGGCAAGTGGGACAACTTTGAGTTGTTTTTTAGGGCCAAATCCGGCATATAAAATATAGGCTTCCTTTACTTTGACGTGATAATCGTGTTCAATGCAGGCCACCTCTAAGGCCAGTTGAACTTGGTGTTGAGAGGCATAGGAATTCTTGACCTCGGGAAGATAGTTCGTGTTCAATTGGCCTCGATGCATCCCCGCCGAATAACCCGTTTTGAGTGAAATAACCGTCAGGGCACCCGTCTCGGTGTTCTCACAGATGAGATCGGACCACGTCAGAAATTGCCCCTTGAGACTTAGGAGTGGCACTTCGGACGAGAATTTGTGTCGGAGGTGTTTCTGCTTCAAAAACTTGAGAATGCTCAAAGTGTAGGAATGAGGCCTGCTGGGCAACACTCCCGTCTTGACGTAGGTCTCCACCTGAGCATGGACTTTGATCCCAATTTTTTTCGACGAGCCACCCTTGACACTTCGTGCGGGTTTCTTGAACTTCTTGAAGAACACCTTTTTGATAGGCTTCGTCAATCCTCGCATCTTCACAGAGCTTGCCTTGCGACTTAGCGGGTGAGACAAAATTGCATCCATCTTTCTCTCTTTTTTTTTGGTTTTTTTTTTGAAAAAAAAATAGCACGTAAAGTTCTAAGGAATTATAGTTATTGAAAATGTCCTCTTTCGAGTAAAAAAAAAACCGAGAGGAATGGGTGACCTTGAAACTCTTGCTGCTGCCTTTTCAGGCTTGGAGCTGAAGGAGCCCAACGCGTCATGTGGCGCTGGAAATGACGAAGAAGAGGCGGAAGCCTCGGGCATGTGCTCTATGAACGCGCGAGGAGATGAAGATTACGAAGAAGAAGAAGCGAGTGCTTACGCCTCTTCGAAGGCAAAGCCGACCGCTGTGTTTTCTGAAGCTGACATTAAGCAGATTCATGCGACGGCAAACCGGACCATGGCTAGTGGCCGAAGGGCAGTGCGCACCGAGGAGGAGGTCGACAGTCGTGCCAAGGTAGAACAGGTGCGACAAGGCCTGATGAAAATTGCTCAATCTGAAGTCGCTTCGAGTGCCAAGGTCGACCAAGTCTTGGCTCGTGCTAAGCAAATCCGAGAGGAGAACGCTTACGCGTCGGCTAAGAATGTCGCGGCCGTTGAGAAGATTCTCGCTCGATCCGACGTCGCTTCAAGTGCCAAGGTTGACCAAGTCTTGGCTCGTGCTAAGCAAATCCGAGAGGAGAACACTTACGCTTCGGCCGAGAACTTTGCGGCAGTCAAGAAACGGCTTGCCGAGTATGAATTCGCTCCAAGGTTGACCAAGGTTGACCAAGTCTTGGCTCGTGCTAAGCAAATCCGAGAGGAGAACACTTATGCTTCGGCCAAGAACGTTGCGGCAGTCAAGAAACTGCTTGCTCAGACTGAGGTTGCGTCAAGTGCCAGACAGCCCTCTTTCCAAGTAACCAAAAGCCACGGTGTGGATCTTTCGGAGTACATCATGTAAAAAGTAAAAAAAAAAAAAACAAAAAGACAAAAAAGGACACACACATGCAACACCAATAACTCCAGGGAAAAAAAAAAGAAAGAAATGTTAAAATCGACCGACTATGCCAGGCCAAGACAATGGCCAGCGCTGTTTATCTATCTTTATTTCGTTCTTCTCTTTCTGCAGGGCGTGGGGTGTGGGTTGATTATCACCGGCTCTGAAAAAATCGGAGGCCGATATTTTCTCTCGGTGTTTGCCGTTTTGGCCCCTAATGTTCTGGTGGCTGTTTTTACAGGGACGCTTTTTTATGAGACGGGTGAGGTGCGTCACCCTGCCATGAACAAACACATTGCCAAGTTCCTCTTTTCAGCACTCTGCTGCCACACAATGACCGCAGCAACCTCCTTTGTTCACATTGTTGACCACGGGGACGAGAAGTCGTTCGAGCCCAAAGAACAGTTTGGAGACAGTGGAACAAGTTACTTCTTTGCCATCTTCGCATTGCTGAACTCGTTCTTCGTGATGGGCAATGCGACACTGCGATTGCAACAAGCCTATTGTGCCAACATTTACAAGCCGGCCGAGATCACCTTTGACAACACCTTCATTCAGAAGTGTCAGTGAAGAAGAAAAAAAAAAGGAATTATTGTCTCCCTCGGGGGCCGGTTTGTTTTTTTCCGTGGTTGTTTGGCCCCTTTCCAACCTTGGATGTTGAAGGTGTGCCCTGAAGTCTCTGATAAATATTTTCCATGCGTGTTGTGATACTAGTGTAAATTCCAAAATTTTTACCATTGGGTTGGATGGGACTATTGGGATCCCTTTCGTTGATCTGCCAGAGACCTATTTTCTCGAGCTCTTCTGCGGCAGCACCAAGATAGTCGAGACGGTCTTCCATCATCCGCCTCCAGTCGCGGTCGTGGTTGCCCAGGAAATGCGACCGGACCTCGGCAACTGTGATCTCGCGACTCTCCTTGTCGCCGACGATAACCCTTCTTCGCATGATAATGTCCCTATTGTACATCCTGCAGATCGCTTCAAACAAGATGTTCGGTTTCATGTGGCGCCTCTGCGACCGCTCGAACGCTAGAATTTCGGCCATGTGTCCCGTACAGCCATTTTCTGGAATCGCAATTTCGCACAGGAGGCACGACATGTGCCGACACGACACCGCGTCGCGTTTTAGCTCGTCAACCTTCTCCCGGGTGCTCTCCAGCATGGCCGGGACCCACAGGGGACCTTCCTCCTCCTCCTCCTTGTCCGCCACTGCGTCATCGATAGCGTCACCTCGGGCTGCTGCGTCGTCTTCCGGATACTCATCATAAGGAAATTCCATTTTTTTTTAAAGTATAAAAACAAACCAAAAAAAAAACAAACAAACAAAACAAAAACAAAAAAGAAAATCTTATGCAATGTCTGAACACGAAAAAATACTTGAAGGATGGAAAGAGATCAACAATGTTAACTTTGCAATCTCGACCGTTCACAAGTGTTCCAACGAATGCTCCTTTGTCGAACTCAAAATTTCCCAGTGTCCTGTCTTTGGGACATGCATAGGAAGCGGCTTATTCCCAACGGTGCAGCTAACAAGAGAAAGGAAACGCGTTGAAGTGTGGGCCAAGAACAAGTGCTTTGGTCAGACGCATCATCCCATCATGCCCAGTGTGTCCATTTTTGCATGCATGTTTGATGGAACCATTCACCACTGCGGGAGATCGTGCGAGCAGAGAGTCAACACTTACCAAGGGGACGCGGTCTGCGACTTCACCGGCCGAGTCTTATCCGAAACGCTTATCTCCAAAAAGGAGAAATTGCCGGCTGGCTGCGTCTTCAGGGAAACATCGGACCACAAAACGGAATATGTCAGAGGCACCCTGGGGCATGCAGACATTCAACAGTACCACCGTTATGTCTCAAGTGGATTGAAAAAAAAAGACAGCAAAACCATCCGAGAGGAACTCTTTAGCGCCATGCTCATGTTCGCCACTCAGTACATTACGAAGCGCATCCGGGTCACAAACGCAGAGCGCAACACCAGCCGGGACGAAGAGGTCCGAGCAGCCATCAACGATTTCATAGATGCCAGGAGACGGACCCGACATGTCAACCTCATGGCCCTCGTTCAGCTGGCTGCATCCATGCGCAACAGGTATCCCGTTGACTTCACGTGCCACATGTCGGACACTCGCATCCGCCAACATTCGGCCGTCGTTGCGACGCGCATTGTCGCCCTCATGGGCGCCGTGCGCCACTTTGTGCCCGATGGGCGCGAATTTGTTGACCGCCTGCCCATCAAGAACATGTTTTTTGTGGGAATGGAACTTTGCAGGGTGGGCTTTTCAGTCAAGCTGTACACCCTTCTGAGACCGGACCCAATCCTCAACCTCCTCGCCAAGGGCGAGGACGACATTGCAAAATTTTGGAGCGAGCACGTCGACCACAAGAAGGTTTTCCACAACCTCTTCAAAACCACCAACCAGATGCTCACGATTATCGCGCGGGGTATTCAGATGCACCTGGTCCACCCAGAGCACCTCAGAATCGACGAAATTGCCACCTCCATTGAAAATGTGCCCATAGACTATTTTGACAAGTATCGACAACCGTGAAAAAAAAAGAAAATGGATTTGGATTCGGATCTGTTGCTAAGTCTGCTTTTTTTGAAACTCAGTGTTGAACACAAGGGGGGCATCGGTTCAACTGCAAAGTCAACACAGTCAACACTGGACATTGTGCGACGCTTGCTTCCCACAAACACCGAAACACACAAGGCAGTTCTCTGGGTTGCCAAAACGTTGCAAACTCCGGGCGCTCTTCCCCTCAAGGCCCAATTTGTCCGCAAGGTGCTTTTGGACCCGCTTTCACTCGAGAACGAAGAGTCTTTCTTGAGCTCATTTGACAAGACCGACAAGGATCTTGTTTTGGAGTGGAGAGCTCAGTTTTTTGAAAATACGTCCTCCGAACAAGATCATTTTGTGCTCCGACGACGCAAATCAAACCTGAGGACCAAGAAATGTCTGCGCAGCAAGTCCTAGCACTCATCCAAGACTTGGTCTATCAATGGCTGTTCAAGAACCCCGTGGATTCCACAATGGTCCTGTGTCTTGCGCTGGCGTTGTTCACGTGTTTAGCAATGGGTCCTCGTAATTCCATACTTGTGGGCGTCTGTGTATATCTTGCCCTATCACCCGGTATTGATTTTTTGTGGAAGTATGCCTTACATACATAACCAAAAACACTTTTTTTTGAAAAACAAAAACAAACTACCCCCATCAAAAATCAAAAAAAAAATGGCAAGTAATTTGTTTTGTGCGTACTCCGAGGACATGCGGGCAGAAGAGCTCAAAAAACAGGGCCTGGTTTGCCCCATAGCTCGCCGGTGGCATTTCGTTACTGCTGAAGAAGCAGCAGCAAATCGAATGCTCTTAGAGCCCATGCCCATGCCCGAGCTCGAATCCGATTCTGACTCCGATTCTGACGGCGGGCCCCTGCCTTTGGTCTTCCGCGATGACGAGATGTACAAGTTGGACAAGTTGGACCGGTTACGCAATTTTGAGTTCTCAAGGCTATTCTTTGAGTAAAGTTACATACTTACATACCCACCGAAAAAAAAGGAGTTATTGGAAACCTCGAAAATCCCAAAAAACGGGGATTTTTTTTTTGGAAAAAAAATTTTTTTTCCCCCGTTTTTTGGGATTTTTGAGGTTTCCAATAATCGCATCATTACACGTGTATATACACACACACACAAACACACACACAAAATTTTAATTCAGACAAAACTGAGACTAGGCTAGAAAAAATATATATATATCTCTAGAAAAAAGTTTTTTGGGAGGAGTGTGTGAGTGTGTGAATGAACCATGGCGGACGATGTTTCAATTTTTGACGGCATGTATCAAAGAGCACAGTCTAAGAAGGACTACCTCTTTGAAACGATAACCAAGTTCATGAGCGGAGAACCAGTTACATTGACACAGAACTTTGCGCCGCCAAAAAAAATGCGGAAAGCGATCATGCAAGACGCGGAATTATTTTCATTGGTGAAACAGCACTTATGGCCGGGGCGGCGCGGCGCGGGCATGGGAGGAATTCGGTTCGATGATTATATGATGAGAAAATTGTTCGATGCTCTTTTCTCGTCACTCGAAACCGAAAACGAACTGGTCTTTGCCGCGCTAGTAGCCATTTCTTTTTTCTACGGCAACTCCGCCAAAAAATCTGTGTGGAAAGGAGAAGAGTTGTTGATGATACTGCAGTCGCTTGTAAAAGCGGGGCTTAATCTTAACACACAGCACGATTTGAATGACCCTGATATTTATGTCTTACCTGGTATTTTGTATATGAGCGAGGAACAACCTTGGACTTCGATTTTTGACCTGTGCGTGAAAGTTGTTGGAGATTTTTTGAGTCGCTTCTACGATCCATCTTCACAAGCTAAAGCCCGAGAAGAGAACCAAATCGACAATTTTCTTTACGAGCTTGACATCCTGCGCCCGGTAACCAAGAGCGCCAACAAGTCTGCTTCCGCTTCCGCTTCCGCTTCCGCTTCCGCAGCCCAGATTCGCCAAGCCCTCATTCGAACACGAGGAGACCCGAAGGAGGCGGCAAAAATGATCATGGCATCAGGGAGGCTTCAGGACACCTACAAAGGAACGAAGTGGGAAGAAATTGCCAACGAGTTCGGTAACGAAGACCGTTTTGACCAAGCCGCATTGGGAGAGCTTATCGTCAGGGCCAAGCAAAGTCGTATTGCTGACCAATGGCAAGCGTTCTGGAATGCAACGAAGAAATATCCCGATCTAAAGGTTCGGCTTTATTCGAGAGCGTGAAAAAAAAAATAAAACGGTGAATTTAGACCCTTTTTTTTACAAAAAAAAATGAAATAGAAAGAAAAGCAAAAAAAAACTAACCAACCATGGCATCGCCTCTGATGAAGCAAAGCCGACTGGCGGAAAGCAAACAACGCTGGTCGGAATACCAGGATGCCAAGAAGATCTTTCACGGGATCGCCTTTGTGTTCACGGCGAGTGGCTCGGTGCTCACCTGGGGCGCACTGTCCCTTTTTTGGATTTACAGCTTCATTCGTGATGAGATGGAAGCGAAGCTTGGCGAGGACCACTTTGGAGCTACGCCTGTTGTCATGGCCATTTCTGCCTCATTCTTTTTCTTCATCCCGATTCTGTCCTTCTTCCTCGACTTCTTGCTCGCTGACAAGTATCAGCGTATCGCGCGTGACGCGTACAAGTACATCAAGGACAATGAAGCGAAGGGGTACGACCTGAGTGCTTACAAGGCCGATCTTTACGGACACGGCCCAATGGGCGAGAAGAGTGAGTATTACTTTGAGAACAACTGCAGGAATGCCAGAATTGTCTTTGGCATCATCCTTGGCCTCCTTTGCGCGACCTTGCTCTTTGCTGGTGGTGGCATGATTGCGTGGTGCGTCTCTGCCATGACGGTCAGTGTTCCACTTGACAGTGACTCCTACAAGTTCTACCTCACGTTCTTGATCGGGACGTGCCTTTGTGGTTTTGCTCACGTTCTTCTCATTGGGTACTTCAGCTGGTCATTCGTAGGTGTCGAGATGCGATGCCGCGGATTCAAGAAGGGCGAGGTGGCATATGTGAGGCAGAAGAACGCAGAAACCGTTCAAATGGAAAAGATTCGACAGAACCTGATGACAGATTCCATGAACCCCCAGAGCGCAAGCATGTTCAACCGACGTCCTGCTTATGGAGTTTAAAAAAAAAAGGAGTTCCTTTCTTCTTTTTTTTTTCACATTTTCTTGTATTGCTTCTTGTTTTTCTTGGGTGGTGGTGGGTCGAAGAACAGGGGCGTGCCATTGATCATGGCGGCCCACTTTTTTTGACGCACAGCTTCGACCACAATGTGTTTTGGAAGAATATACATGAGTTTTGTGACCCAATGAGAACGGTGGCTCCAACACAGGTGGAGCTTTGTGATCTCTCCACTGTCCACATCAAGAACGTCGTGCGTGCGGAAATGCGACCGCGGGAAAAGATCGTTTTCGCACACTTCGCACTCCCCAATGGGTTCTTTGGGGTTCGCGGCAGGAGGCAAGGAACAGCCGCACGTGGGACCCCTTGGGGAAATGCATTCGCGTGTCCACTTAATCATAGTGCCGCAGTCGACACAGAGGACGAGATTGCCGTCCTTTTCGGTGTAAAGTAGCACCCCCACCATGCAGATCTGAACAAGGGGCGTGAGGTAACACACTCGGATGTTGTCGCCGAATTCGTCCGTGTTCTTGTTCTTCTTCTTCTGTCGCTTCTTCATGATGTTCTTCTTGCGCTTGGGCGAGAAATCCTTGCAGTAAGCCTGGGACTCCCCCAAGTCAAAGCGGACACCGCTCGCGTAGCGGCCCTTCTCGCGCTTTGAAAACTTCTGTCCCTTGGGGAACTTCACGGGCTCGGTTCGGACCTTGCTGCAGTTGGGGCACAGGAAATAGCATCCGGCATCAGGATGTAAGGTGTCTCGCCCCTTGGCGAGAGCATGGGCCTGCGCAAGCGCCCAAGACCGCGGCAAGAGTGCCCACCGCATCTTCATGCGGTGGTGGGCGGCCATGCAATAGGCCAGCACATCGAAGAATGCCTGCTTGTCCTGGTAGTAGAGACCCGTCTTCTTCTTGGCGGTCCCTGCCACGAGGTGCTGGGCCGCTGTTGTCTTGCGTTCCATATAGTAATCGACCTGCATCTGCCGGAAGAAAGCCCGGGTCTTGTCGTCAAAAAAGCGCGAGGGCAAGAGTTCAACGTGGGCGTCCAGGTGGCGCTGATTGCCCACTTCGCAGGGAATGCTCCAGAGATACTCTAGGAACTGCTGAGGGATGGAGAGAGAGGACGTGTAGCATTTTTCCCCGCTGTCCCTGCGCCAGATCTTGAACCCCTGTTCAATGACCGTTTTTCGAAAGGGCTCGACGACGGATCTGAAGCACAGCTTTTTGAAGTGAATGGTCTGCATCGCGAGCATGTTCTCGACACTCTTCCAATTATCAGCATTGGTCATGAAGTTCTCATCGACCGCGATGCTGTGAACGTGCCTTTGCAGGGCGGCGAGGGCGGCGACACGTCCCGAGATCACGCCGTTCCACTGGTAATTCTTCTCGAGATAGGCGTGGAGTGGAGTGAGCCACATGGAGAAAAGGATAAAGTTTTCCACACAAAGAGATACGGTGGACTTGTTTTCAATAATAAATTTTTTCAACTCTTTAACCGACGGCTGGAACACGACAAACGCAGCGTAGCACCACAGGCGGCACGCAAAGGGTGCCGTCTCGCCTCCATAGACCCCGAGAAAGGACCCGAGGAGCACTCGAATGATGAATCCGAAGAACTCTGGGTCCTCGACGGCCTCGCTGAAGGCGTTCTCCAAGTTGCGGCTTTTGCAGGGCAGAGGTGTGGCCTTGATCAGTAAAGATGCCCAGTTTTTGTAAGGACCGTCAAACTTCTCCTTCTTCGCCCACATGTTCATGGCGATGAGCACAGGTGTGACGTCTGGCATCGTCTTAATAGTGTGGGCCAGAGAGTCTAAAGGTCCGAGCCGAGGCACGATTCCCGCTAACTGCTCGTCCGAGTATTTTTCTTCGCTGGTCATGTAAGCAATGAGGGGAACAAAAGCATCCATTTCAGCCAGGGAATAGTCGGACACCTTCTGACTTGCCCAAAAAGCAACCCCGTGGACGCAATTCCAATAGACCGTGTAACCCTTTTGGGGAAAGCTGAAGGGGCACCAGACAACCGGGGCACCACCCTCAGGTTCGACGACGTCGAGTGGTGGCGGGATCTGGAAGTGTGACAATAAGGGCAGAGGTGGGAATCGGGGCGGCAGTTTGGGAAGGCTGTCGCCCCTCTTCAAAAATTTTGCTCCTCGCCAATGTCGGCGTAACCATCCTGCCGGAAGTACTGGATGCCCGTAGCTCGGTCAACTTCGTAGCGGTAGTAGGAGCGGTTGTGGCTGACGACGGGGACAGTAACTCCATAGGTGTCACTCGGGCTTGCAATGAGACATTGTTCGGACCGGTACTCGCCGGGCATATCCACGTAATTGCCGTGCGTGTTGAAGATGACTGACATGTCTGTCTTCTCGCATTGAGCTTGGACCATGGCGTAGTTCGCTGCGTAGCGCTTGCACATGATGCACATCTGGGGATCCGCGGGCCTCTTCATCTTCTGGGTGGCCGTGAGGTGCTCAACGAGCGTAAAGGGCGCGGGAGGGCCATCGATGTTCCGAGCCTCACAGGTGTCTCCGTTGACACATGGCCGCTCGCCCGCGCAGGGAGCTCGTAGGGACTCCTCCTCCTCCTTTCGGTGCACCATGTCCACATCCCGCATGTCGTTCAACATGGGGTCCCTGTAAAGGGGCGAGAGGAGCGACATTGTCCCAATAATCTGCCCCCTGCCTGACTGTTGGAGCGCCTGATAGATAAAGCTCAGGTCGTCCGCTCTCACATTGCGGGGGCGGATCGAATCGGCGACCGTAAACTCGGGGACTTCGTCCACCTCGAGAATTCTCGGAAGCTGTGTCCGTTTTTGGATCGCGGAGGATACGGACGAGGAGGATGCTGACATACTTTTTTTTTGTGTGTTGGGTATCGAAAAAATTTAAAAAAATTTAAAGTTGATGAATGGGAGTGTTTCATAATTCAAAAACTCGTGTCCCTTTTTTTTTGGCGCTACGATGAGCCACAACGCCTGGGAAGCTGTTAACATAACAAAGAACACCCGCAATGGCTGGCTGCTTACACTTTCAGACAAGTATCACGATATCGATTACGGCTCGTGTGGGAGTGACACGTCAGCGGCGTTCTTTGACATTGATGAGGTAATTCGCGCAGTCGAAAAGATTTCCCCGGATAATCGTGAAGGTTTCGAAAAAGCCGATCTCGACAAGCTCGTAAGCTGGATAGAGTCGCGCGAAGGGGAACGTAAGTCGATATATGGAGGTACCATTGTGGGTAGCTACAATTCCTATTCTCTCACAGTTTCCCGTGGAAAACTTCGATCACAATGGTCCCTTTATGGCGCATGGGAAACACTTGAAAAGTCTGCGAACAAGGATTAAAAGTTCTATTTTTTTTACTGTTTTGAAGCACCGGTGGTGACCCTACAAGATATAGAAATCTCTTCACTCTTTGGAAACCTTCTTCTTCTTCTTGCCAACCTTCGAGGAAGCAAGGGAACTCTCGGCTTCCAGACTCTTCTTCTTTTGTTGCTTCTTCTTCTCTGGTTTCTCCTTCTTTGTCTCACAGACCTTGTGGTTTTCCTTCCACTTGGCGACAATCTCCGGGAGCTTGGTGTCCTTCTTGGCAATTCCGATGCAGTGATTGTTGGCACAACCAGGTTTCTTGCAAAAGACTTCAATCTGCCAGTGAGGGGCCATCGAAGAATATTTTCCCGGGCCAACAACCTGAATCTGAACATCGTCGTCGTCGTACTGTTTACCCATATCAAACATCAGGTTCTTCCAAGAGCCGGCCATCTTTCTTTTTCCTTTTTTTTGATCAAAAAAAGTGAATTTCTTTTTTTTTAAATTATGACTTTGGGGCACCTCTCTAATTGATATACTTCCCGCCCATACCGACAACAAGGTAAGCATCGTCCGGTATGTGCTTTCTGCAGAACCAGTGCCCATCGTTCACCTCTTCGACGGCCTTCCTGTGGCAGTCTTGCTTGATGCACCGGCGGTGCCTTTCTGCGTACTCTAATTCGTCCTCATGACACACGCTGCACCGATAGCCGTCGTCGTCGTCGAAGATGGAGTCTTCCAAGTCTTCCATGTTGGTCACGGTGGAGCACATCCCGCAGGGCGCGAACGCGACCATGGAAAAGCATCCCACGTGGTACCATTCGCCGTCTGGCCCTTTGGTGAAGCCATTGGTTGCTACCTCGTAGCACCGTTTGCATTTCTTTTCTGGCCCCCTTCGCTTCTTTGGCGGGGCGAGGGGCGGTAACAGGAAGGCCATCTTTCTTTTTTTTTGTTGATCCAAAAAAAAACTTATTTTATGATTCAAACCTTATTAGCAGACTTGACTGTACTTCCGGGAGGTAAGATAGGCGTCAACCGCGAAAAAGGACCGGCGAGATTAGAGGACGGAATCGTTCGGTTATTGAATAGCAATAAAGCCCTAGCTTCCCACAAACGTGAATCTTCCTGCAAAAAGTCTGCAAAAGATTCGTCAACCAACAATCTGGACTCTAGCTCGTCTGCGGGAACACCAGTTGATGGGTCCAAAAAACAACGGTCAACCTCAAAAACGGCAAGAATAAAGTCCCCGCTTGTCAATGAAAATTCCAGGCCCCAATCCTTCCACCGTTTTAAACGGACCATCAAGTTTGTAAACTTGATGTGAGCACCAGAAGGAACCGCGCCACCCGTGTAATCAACGTTCAGAACCAGCTTTCCATCAGCATCCTTAGACTGACAATAGTGTCCGGGTTCCAAAATCTTTGCAAGCCACTCCAAAATATCGGCAGGGTACGTGTCCGAGTTAATCTTTAAGAAGTCTTTGCTAATGTTGTTTGCAGCCATGTTGGGTGTGTTTTTTTGTTCAAAAAAAAAACTTATTTTATGGAAGTCCTTTCACTCCAAAAACGAATTCATCCATTGCATGAAATTGCGGTGAACGAAAGCCTTGCGAACCTTCTTCTCATTGTCACCCGCGTCAGGGTCGACAATCACCTCAAGGGAGAGTCCTTCGGGAAGATTGGACTCTTTCAAATGGGTGATAATGTCTTGCAGTCCAGGCGAGGCTTGGAACGTAATCCGCAATTTGGGCTCGGGTCCATCACCAACCCGAAAAAGACGGACCTTGTGCGCCCAGATCAAGGCAGAAACACTCAAGTCGTCGGGCTCCCCATCACTCTTGTGTTCTGCAATGGAAGCAATGATATCACTGATGTAACGAGGGTCTGCCAATTTAGCAAAGTGCCCCTCGATCTGAGCGGGGGTAAAAGGACCCTCAAACCACAATTGTTTCAGGTGCCACGCGACAAGGTTGACAACGTCCGTCGTGCATCCATCGACGCCCACAAGACCAGAAAAGTTGCAAATGTGACCAAAAGAGTCCTTGCAGTCGGCAACAAAAGCGTCAATCGTGTCCGAAGCAATCCCAATCTTAGCAGCAAAGACCTTGTAATCGGGATTTTCGTATAATCCCGGCATCTCCAGTCCTGCCTCGAGCTTCCGGACAAATTCCTTGTTCGTCGGAAGCTGGGACTTGTCAAAGCCCCAGTAATGGCGGATCAGCGAAATTGCGACAATTTCAAAATTTTGGAAAAATTCGTGAGTGCCGAGAGGAACAATCCCGTCGTTGTGCTCATCGAACCAATCCAAGCAACGCTTGGCGGGGTTGTCGCTCTTTACGTCAGTCCCATCAAAGAACTTCGTAACAAAATAATTGTTGACCCCGCGCGGGGTGTTCTTGGATCCTCCAATCTCGAGCTGCTTCGTTACCCCGAAGTTCTTTTGGTTAAGAAAACGGAGATTCCCATTCCCATTCAGCTTGAAACCGCGCTTAACGTTGAAGTCGGGAACAACGCACGTAACGCGGCGTCCCTGATCGATCTGTTCTTGAAGGGCCTTGCCCATCATCTCGGTGATTTGGGCCGTGCAAAAGACGACCCCTTCTTCTGGCATATAGTTGTTGTCAGACATTTCTCTCTCTCTCTCTTTCTTGCTTTGTGAGAGGGAAGGAAAAAGGGGGCAAAGAAGAGAGAGGGAAAAAAAGTTTTTTTTTATTATTTTTCTTTGACAAAGGAAAACCCTAATACCCTGGGTATGTCCGGTCTTTCTTTGGAATCTTCAGTCAGGAGGGACGAGATCAACTCCCTTAGAGGCCCCGAAAAAAGAGCGTTCGGTTCAGTTCGTGTTTTGAGGTCTCCTTTTGAAAAAGGGAGCTGTTGGTGAACCAGGGCATGTATCAAGACGCCAAGGGCCCAGACGTCGCTTTTGAATGGGTCGATGGGGACGGGTGCCCCCTTGGCTCGCAGTTCGGGTGGCAGATAGTCCTTGCTGCCGACTCGCTCTTGTGTGTCCATATCCATATCCTTGATGTAGCCGAGTCCAAAGTCAATCAAAGTCACGTGTTTCGTTTCGGGGTTGATTCGTATGTTGTCGGGTTTGATATCGCGATGAGCGATACCCCTCTCGTGGCAAAAGGCCAGGGCTTTGATAATCTGTAGGATGACCGGGCGCATCTCAGTCTCAATCTCAGTTTCCGTTCGGTCCTTCTCTTGATGGAAGTCTTGCATCCAATCGATAAGGTCCACACCGGGCACATAGTTGAATACTAAGTGCATGGTATCGTTCTCATGAAAAAAGTCAAGGAGGGACACAATGGAGTCGGTTCCTTGAAGTCGAGCAAGGGCTTCCATCTCAACATGGGCATTCATTGCGAATTGCGGGCGCTTAACAACAATCTGGCGATCGTCCTCGTAGCTGTCAACTCCGATGCATACCTTAGAGGCGTGAGGGCCTTCAATCAATTGTCCCCGCACATACCTCAGATTCTTTTCAGAGATGTTTCTGCGGCCCGACATTTGTTTGTGTTTGTGCTTTCGTCGACTCATTGATCTCCCCCTGCGTTCCTTCCACCGTATGGCGATAGGACTTATCTGGGGGGATTGATCCGAATCACTGAGGCCCGTGATAGACGTCATCCTGAAGATACAAAAGTTCTGTATGGATACGCCCTCAAGCGACATTTTTTTTTGGATGTCTTTTTTTTGTGTGTGTGTGTGACCGTGTTTCGCGCGCATTCATTTTTTATTTTTTTTTTCCTTTTTTGATGGGGGTGTTCTTTTTTTTTTGCGCGTTTCAGACCAGGGGGGAAAACAGAAAAAACAGTTTTGACTCAATGGGGGAAGTCATTGGAACCGTTTTTCGTTGCAAGCATTGCAAGGCGGGAACAGAGTTTTTTATGAAGTTGGTTACTAAGGACTTTACCAGGCATTTCTCAGTCTGCGGGCCGGTCTGTGAGGCCTGTTTCGCGAAGGTCGCTGTCCCACTTGGGCTTTCAAAAATGAGGTATACCCCGCTCGCGAATGAGAGGGAAGCTTATCATCTTGAACAAGAAGCCGACGATGATGACGAAAGTAGCAGCGACAGCGACAGTGATAGTGATAGTGATGACGATTATTTTAGGGGATTCGACCGTTTTGTTGAACCTACGGAACCATCAGAACTAACAAGCGACTTGTGGCTAAACTGGCGACGGAGGCAACGAGCGAGAATGGGGTTAGACTCGAAATTAGAACCACACCCGATTCGCTTTCCCCACAGAAATTCGCCGTGAGTGTGGTTGTGTTGACCAATGTAGATGTCGATGAAGATCGGATGGACAATGTGTTCCAGTCAAACATTCGCTTCGCGCTCTGCTGGTGCTTGAAATCATTGACGCTCTTCAGGATAGACTCGTCGCCACAAAAAATGAACTTCCCCGAGGGGGTCGGAACACCAAGGTGAAGGTGTTTCTTGATCTCCTTCCAGCTCAGCCCGCCGCGGACAATCTTGAAGTGGTCAAAATTGCCTTCGGCGTGCCACTTCTCAAGGATGGAGAGATTGAGACCTCCTTCGCCCCTAAAGGCCGCATAGACATGCCGTTGCCACTCCGTGTCCCCCCATGGGATCTTTGTCACGGATGGGGAAATTTCGCACAGGAACTTGAACCCATTAAAGTGGTTCTCACCCCCAAAGGGGTCGACAATGCGTCGGTCGGGGTCACCGTAAAGAGTCACCGGTTTACCGTAGGCGCAGAGGCGCTTAAAGATGTAGTCCGGGATATGCTCCGCAAAGACAATGGTGAACTCCTTGGCTCCATCCCAGTCAAACGAGGGGTCAAGCAGATTCTTACGCCCATGACCAAAGAGCGGGCCGGGGGCCACAGCGCCCACTGGGAAACACGCGAGACTCGGGGAAGAGTTGACGGTAAACAACTTCAGGTGTTTCCTCAGAACCCCTTCGCTCTTCCTCGCGGCAATGAGTTTGTGCTCCTTGTCGAGAAATCCATCCACGGGGGCCATCGTTGGGAACTCAAAGACTCCGGTACTCTTGTAAGTCGAAAGCGCCTTCGAAATGTCCGCCCATGCTCCTTCGTGTTCAGGTGGCATTTTTTTGGGGACCGAAAACCTGAGGCGCTCAGGAATGCCATCGACCACGAACGGACGATAAAGATCGACCTTGCAAAGCCGATCAAGTTGGTCCGGACTCAGCTGATCCACAAAGGACTCGCCGTAGACGAGGAGGGCCTTCAGGTAGGATTCCGTGGCCAGCAAGACCTTGAGCACGGGAGACTTCCCCAAATAGGCCGAGGGCAGATTCGTTGCCCGTGTCCAGTCCTTGTCGCGCATTTTGAGTCCAGCCGCCTTGGCGTAGTAGTTGAACTTTGAGCGCTCAATCTTCGTGGGCAACGAAAGGGCAAGAAACTCGACATTCTCCGGCAACTCTTCTCCTTCGTACGATATTTGAAACCAAAGCAGCGGATTCAAAGAGGGCATTTCAGACGCCCGCACAGTCAGCCAAACTTCCTGCTTTGGCCGAACGTCCCTCAATGTGACATGCGTCCCCAAGATCTTCTCAATAGAGACCCATCGCTGAATGGGCTCATCTCCCTTGCTGCGCCTTTGTCGTTTCTTAGGAGGAGGAGAGGCCTCTTCTTTCCCATCATCATGATCACCCTCAAGGAGCTGCTCAATAAAGCGGTCAACCCCGACGTTCTCAATCTCTCCTGCAAAATCGGGATGAGGCTCCGTCTCGTCTGCCATCTTTGCCCAAAAAAGTGAGTTTTTTGTTTTTTCTTTTTTTGTTTTCGAACTGAAGTTATGGTCAGGGAAAAAAAAAGTTTTTTTTGGGAAGGGAAAAAAAATTTTTTTTTTCCCCGTTTTTTGGACTTTTTGAGGTTTCCAATAATGGGGTCGGATACCCGACCATGTAAGTATGTAACTCGGAAAAAAATTTTTTTTTTTGGGAGGGACATACCCCCCGAGTTAGTAGGGTAGTTTTTTTTTTGGGGGGGGGGGGGACCATTT
>Ga0316612_1000169_pt1 | contig 24983 bp, 21 predicted proteins | sample MIS2016226_MG_FD_207676 | JGI IMG/M metagenome (GOLD analysis project Ga0316612, IMG submission 207676) | Microbial mat bacterial communities from Middle Island sinkhole, Lake Huron, Michigan, United States - MIS.2016.226 | ecosystem: Environmental > Aquatic > Freshwater > Lake > Sediment... | reverse complement strand
TGATTCAGGTAATGCTGGAACAGTCCTCATTATCTTTCGGACTCGCAACGGATTTTAATACATTCTTAATAATTATATTATTGTTCTCATGGTTTTACCTCAACAGCGCTGGCAGATTTTCTCGCCACAACCAGATTTAGCAGAAGCTCTTGCCAATGTCACAGGGATTTCGCCCATAATTGCTCAGGTTTTGCTAAATCGCGGTATTCATACTCCCGAAGCCGCCAAGATTTTTCTTGATCCTGAACTGGAAAATCTACCTGACCCCAAACAGGAATTTCCTGATTTAATTGCGAGTATCGATCGCATTGAGCAAGCCATCAAAAACGGCAATCGCATTACAATCTGTGGTGACTATGACGTTGACGGTATGACCAGCACTGCTTTGTTAATTCGCACTCTGCGATTATTAGGCGGTAATGTCGAGTATGAGATTCCGAGTCGGATGACGGAGGGCTATGGAATTAATGCGCGGATCGTGCAGGATTGTCACGATCGCAACGTTAAACTAATCATCACGGTGGACAATGGCATCGCGGCGTATGAGGCGATCGCCCTTGCTGAATCCTTAAATATTTCTGTAATTGTCACCGATCATCACGAAGTCCCCGAAGACCCAAATAAAATTCCTCCCGCAACGGCGATCCTTAATCCCAAATATCAGGTTGATCCCCATTCACCCTACGCGGCGATCGCTGGGGTCGGTGTTGCCTATGTGTTGGCGTTGGAATTAAGCGATCGCTTTGGCAAACGTGCTGAATTAGAAAATCCCTTATTAGAATTATTTACCCTCGGCACGATCGCCGATCTTGCATCTCTTACAGGGATCAATCGTCGCTTAGTCAAAAAAGGTTTACGCTTACTTTCACAATCCAAAGTAATTGGCATTATTGCGCTGATTAATGAAACAGGAATCGCCAAAGATAAACAAACGGGCATGAAACCTGAAGCGATCGGTTTTGGTTTGGGTCCCAGAATTAATGCGATCGGGCGGATTGGTAATCCTCAAGTAATTATTGATTTACTAACCTGTGAGGATATGGGGCAGGCGATAATTTTGGCGCAGGAATGTGAGGCAACTAATCGCAAGCGTCAAGAACTTTGCAAAGAAATTGAACAAGAGGCGATCGCCTATATGACCAAGAAAAAATTAGAAGGTTTTGATATCGCTCAAGAGCGAGTTTTAGTAATAGTTGATCGGGAGGTGCAGGATACTCTCTATCCATCCCCCAAGGCAAATAGAGAGATGGCGTAGACATTTCTTTATTTGATAGAAGTTGCGGAGCTTCGCACCGCAACTTCTATTCGGGAAGGGAGTAATATATGGCAGCAGCAAACATATCCATGAGTCACTAGTTTTATCAGGACTAAAACTCGAAATACGAAATATTAGAACAAGCCCTCCAACGCAGCCGCCAAGAAAATCAATCGGCAGTTACCGCATGGCTAATGCAACAGTTTCAGAATTGACATCCTCTTAGGGGTTTGCGAGAAAATAAAATACCAATCCAGATTTCCCATAATCGGTGAGGCGGCTTTGCCACTCCACCGATTATGGTTTTATATTTGGTACTTTATTAAGTCGCAAGTCCCTAACCTTGATAGTGGTTCGGCAAAGCTAAAGGTACGGAGAACGCGACAAAATCAAGAGGTTGGCTTGACAATGGATTCGGTATAATCAGATTTGGTTAATAAACAGCAACATTTAGTAACACATTTAGTAATAATTAGGAGCTTTGCGCGATATGCACGAGCAGGGAACGATCAGCATTCATACCGAGAATATCTTTCCCATTATCAAGAAGGCTTTATATTCAGAACGTGATATCTTCTTGCGGGAATTGGTTTCTAATGCAGTAGATGCGATTAGCAAACTAAAGATGGTGTCCTACGCTGGCGAAACTAATCATTCCGCCGAACCCGAAATTGTGATCACCATTGATCAAGAAAAGAAAACCTTAGCGATCGCGGATACGGGCATCGGTATGACCGCCGATGAAGTCAAGAAATACATCAACCAAGTTGCTTTTTCAAGCGCTCAGGAATTTGCGACGAAGTATGCCAATAGCGGCAATGGTGATCAACAAATTATTGGTAACTTTGGTTTAGGTTTCTATTCGTCATTTATGGTGGCGAGCAATGTCGAGATTGATACTTTTTCCTATAAAGAAGGGGCTGAAGCAGTCCATTGGTCTTGTGATGGCTCGACGACTTTTACCATTGATAGTAGCGATCGCGCCGCAGTTGGTACAACAATCACGCTTACTTTGCAAGAGGATGCTGAAGAATATCTAGAGGAAGCCTCGATTAAGCGCATGATTCGTAACTATTGCGATTTCATGCCCGTCCCAATCAAGCTGAATGATGAGGTAATCAATAAGCAAACAGCCCTGTGGGACAAGTCTCCTAAATCTGTTACCAATGAAGAATATTTAGAATTCTATCGCTATCTCTACCCTTACCAAGATGATCCTCTGTTCTGGATTCATCTAAATACCGATTATCCCTTTGTGATTAAGGGAATTCTTTATTTTCCCAAGATGAAGGCGGATATTGATCCAAATCGTGGACAAATCAAGTTGTTCTGCAATCACGTTTTTGTAAGTGATAATTGCGATGATGTGATTCCCAAATTCTTGATGCCTTTGCGTGGGGCGATCGATAGTACCGATATTCCTCTGAACGTGTCGCGTAGTTTCTTGCAAGGCGATCCTAAGGTTCGTAAAATTCAAGACTTTATTGCTAAGAAAGTAGGCGATCGCCTCACTTCTCTTTATAGCGATTCCCGCGAAGAATTCTTGAAATGCTGGCAAGATATCAGCATCTTTATGAAGTTTGGCGCGATGAACAGTGATAAGTTCTATCAACAGGTTAAAGAGATTTTGGTGTATTCCACCACTAGCGAAGATGATGCGGTCAAGAGCGAAAATGGTAACTACACAACTCTGCAAGAATATCTAGAACGGAACAAAGCGGAACATGAGAATCAAGTGTTCTATACTTCCGATCCGATCGCCCAAGGTACTTATGTGGAACTGCATAAGAATCAAGGTATTGAAGTTCTCACCTTTGATTCCTTGATCGATAACCACTTCATTCACTTCCTAGAGCGAGAATTTAAAGATCTTAAGTTTGCGCGGGTGGATGCGGAAATTGACGATCGCCTTGTGGATAAGGAGTCAAAAACGGAAATCGTCGATCCAAAAACCAACAAAACTAAGAGCGATCATCTTCAAGATATCTTCCGCGCAGCTTTGAATAAGCCCAAACTGGTGATTCGTACTGAGGCAATTAAATCTGAAGATCCAGCTTCTGCGCCACCTGCGATTATTCTCTTGCCAGAATCGTCGCGACGGATGCAGGAAATGATGGCGATGATGCAACAGAGTACGATGAGCTTTCCTGAAGATCATGTGTTGTTGGTCAATACCGCCCATCCTTTGATGGAGAAGTTGATTGAGCTAGATGCTAACCAAATTCTTGTTGATGGTAAATCAGAATCGGCGGATCTGGCGAATTTGATCTGTACCCATGTTTATGACTTGGCGTTGATGGCGCAAAAGAGCTTTGATGCTGACAGCATGAAGGGATTTTTGCAGCGATCGAATCAGTTGCTCACTAAGCTGACCAGCAAAATCTAAACTCAACGAGGCGGCTCAAAAAGCCGCCTTTAGTTTCTTGAGTAAGGTGAAATGCTAAGCTATGGGTGATACTCATTAGCCATAAAATCAATGTTTACTGAAGTTCAAATCGAGAACTACAAGTCTATCCAAAGTCTCAAGATTGGTTTGGGTAGGGTTAATGTGTTTATTGGTGAGAATGGTTGTGGTAAGAGCAATATTTTAGAGGCGATCGCTTTAGCTGGTGCGGCGGCAGGTAATAAGTTAGACAACGAGTTTTTAGCTCCTAGAGGAATCAGAGTTACCGAGCCAGAATTTATGCGATCGGCTTTTGATAAAGAGAATATTGAAAAAAAAATCAAGGTAAATCTAAATAACAGCAATGATATTCCACTAAATATTGAAATGCAGAATGATAACCATACTTATTCTAGTTGGCATATTGTCAACAAAAATTTAGTTGATATCTTTCAGCGATTACCTAGTTCTGAGAATTTTTTAATTGATAATGTCCCAGATTTTGAAAACAATGTTAAACAAATAGCTGAGGATATAATTAAAACAAGATTAAAAGAGATAAATATAGATATTCCTAATAATCAAGAAATCATTGATTTATTTGAAAATATTGTTAGAGATGCCGCTTTAAATTTGTCAAATTTTGCTAAAGATACTACTTTAAGTTTTTCAAATATTGTAAGTCAAGATGTTTTACGACTAAGAGAGTTTTTAATATTTGCACCTGAATATTCCTCGTTGCGAACTTTTGAACAAGAAGGACAAATTCAGCCACTGGGAAATAATGGACAAGGATTACTCAAACTTCTACAAGTTTTAAATGACAATTCAGATAAAATCAATGATATTAGGCATAGGCTTGAGCTTATTGATTGGTTTGATGATTTTAAAATACCTAATTCTGATTTAGAAAGGGTAGTTCAAATTAAAGATCGATATTTAGATAAAGAATTACCTTACTTTACTCAAAGAAGCTCTAATGAAGGTTTTTTATTTTTAATGTTTTATTTTGCCTTGTTTGTTAGTGATGATACACCAAAATTTTTTGCAATTGACAACATCGAAAATGCACTAAATCCTAAACTATGCACAAGACTAATCCAAGAATTAGTAGAACTAGCTAAGAAATATGATAAGCAAGTTATATTCACAACTCATAATCCTGCGGTCTTAGATGGGCTAGATTTGAACGATGATGAGCAGCGTCTTTTTGTAATTTATCGAAATATGGATGGACATACCAAAGCCAGACAAATTTCTCCCCTAGAACCTTTAGAGGATGATGAGATCGTGCCTTTGTCAGAAGCTTTTATAAATGGTTATATTGGCGGACTACCGAAAAATTTTTAATATGCACACATTTGGAGCAATTGTAGAAGGAATAACTGATTTTCCCATCATTAATAGTATTTTAGTAGGATATTTTAATGACAGTAAAATTGATATTAACCCGATTAGCCCTATAAACTTTAAAGCATCATCTAATTACGACAAAGTATTTAAAAGCTGTAAGCCAGAAAAATTAAAACGAGCTTTTCTAGCTAACAGATATATTATTATTCATGTCGATACCGATGTATCCGAGAATTTTGGTATATCACATTACGAGGATGGTAAACCACTTTCTCCACAACAATTGATTGATAAAACAGTAGATAAATTTAAACAGCAGATGGGGGAGGAATTTTATAATCATTATGGGCATCGAATTATTTTTGTGATCGCAGTTCACTCCATAGAATGTTGGCTATTTCCTCTATTAGCTTCTGATGATAAAAGTGCCGAAATAGAAAACTGTTGTCAAATTCTAGAAAAAACTGTTCCAAGCTTTAGAAAAAAACATGAATATTACCAAGAAATTACTAAGAGATATCGCAATCACGATGATTTGTTAAATCTCTATCCTAAAAATCCTAGCTTGCAGATTTTTATTGAAGAACTTGCAAGCAAAAATATTGAAATTCTTGAAGAATCATGAATTAGGTTAGTAATGAGATGGCTAATTAATGGGGTGTAAAACTACGATTGGTTGGAGTTCTAAGTCGATCGCCTCACTCACACCGAGAAATTGCTGATCTTCATCATAGGTACGAACGTAGTTATGAATTTCTGGTTTTGGTGATTCTTCAAGTGAGTTAACAGTGCGAGCAAATTCATCTTTAATTGTTTGTCCCATGCACCAGCGTTTTGTTTGATCGACATCGAACGAAACTTCGGGTAAAAAATGCAGCCCATGATCGGGCGCGAGAACCTTGAGAGATTGCGATCGCATTAGTTCCGCAACCTGTTCAAAACTCAAACTAGAATCTAAATCAAACCCATTGCTATAGGTACGTCTTAAGCCTGATAGGGTTGCGCCATAACCAAGTTTCTCGCCCAAATCTCTAGCAATAGAGCGAATATATGTCCCTGAACCACAGGCGATCGCCACATCTAATTCTGGATAATCCCCGTCAGTCCAGCCTAGTACCTTGATTTCTGTAATTTCCACCTCGCGCATCGGAATATCTGCATCAGCAATCTCGCCGCGTCGCGCCAAATCGTATAGCCGCACCCCATTGATCCAGATCGCACTAAAGGCAGGTGGACGCTGCGTAATTTTGCCTTGAAAAAGAGGTAGATATTTTTCAACTTCACCCAAATTTAAATTGGGACAGGGGCGATCGCTAATTATCTGACCCGTAATGTCATTGGTATTGGTGGCAATCCCAAACCGAATTTTGGCGTTATAGGCTTTGCCTTCAGGCAGAAATCGTAAAAGTCGCGTTGCATTTCCCACTGCGATCGGCAAAACCCCCGTAGCCATCGGATCGAGTGTACCGCCATGCCCAATCTTTTTTTGCTTTAGTAATTTTCGTAAATTACTCACACAGTCATGGGCGGTAATAATCGGCGGCTTATCGATGCTAATAAATCCATTAAACATAAAAATTAATAAGTAGTTAAGCATAGTTATAAACCAAACCCAGACTGTTGCACCGCCCACCTAGTGGGCGGCATACCAATTTGGGTTTTAGTTTTAACTACTTTCGTAATAAAAACAGCAGGGTAAACTAAAGTATTACCTATACATTGATGGAACGAAAGCGTAGAAAATTTGTCATAAAATAAATATGTAGATAAAAACACAACTCTTGTAAAAGTTGTATCAGTTTTACAAACTGTTGACTAACGAGTTTTATTAATGCCGATCGTTAGCTTTAAGTGCTTTATGTTTTTACCTTCATCATTAGTGATACTGGGTGAGATAAGTTGACTCGATTTGTATTCGGCGATATTCATGGTCAATATGACGGATTAATGAAGTTGCTTGACTTTATTAACTACGACTCTGACGACAAATTGTTTTTTCTCGGTGACTTAATCGATCGCGGCAGTCGCAGTGCCGATGTTGTGCGCTGGATTATGGAAAATGGTCACACGGCTCTGAGGGGAAATCATGAGCAAATGTGTATCGATGCTTTTGGTAGCACTGAAGGATCGTTGACTTGGAAAGGTTGGTTGCTGAATGGCGGCGCAAATACCTTGGAAAGTTATGGTAAAGAAGGTTTACCCGCCGAACACTTAAATTGGATGCAGCAATTGCCGCTTTATCTAGATTTAGGTGATTCTTGGTTAGTCCATGCAGGGCTAAACCCTAATTTACCGATTGAGTTACAAGGGGCGGCTGAATTTTGTTGGATTCGTGAAGAATTTCACAGTACTACCGAGCCTTTCTTTGACGACAAAATAATTATTACAGGACATACGATTACCTTTGTATTTCCGGGTGTGAAGCCGGGAAATTTGGTTTTAGGCAAAGGTTGGCTCGATATTGATACGGGTGGCTATCATCCTAAAAGTGGTTGGTTGTCTGCCTTGGATCTTGATGCGGCGATGGTTTATCAGTGCAACACATTTACCAATGAGTTAAGGGTAAATCCATTAGCGGAAATTACGACGGTGATTGAGCCAATGCCATCGCGATCGCAAAGATCATCTGCCCAAAAAAATGAGACACCAAAGCGGCGCTGGTCTTGGGTATAGAATCTAGTGGCGGCGCTTCGCGCCGCCACTAGATTCTTGGGTTAATAATGGCGATAGCTATATTATTTTTAGGGCGACAGCAAAACTTGATATAAATCGGGGCGGCGATCGCGGAAAAAGCCAAAGGAAGCGCGATTAAGTCGAATTTGATCAAGATCAAAACTTGATAAAATTACCCCCTCTTCGCTGTCTCCTAATTCAGCAACCTTATCGCCGCGATGATTGGCAATAAAGGAATGTCCATAAAAAGTTTGATCGACCTCTAAGCCAATCCGATTTGCCGCCGCCACAGGAATCACATTACTGACGGCATGACCAATCATCGCTCTCTGCCAAGGATCTTTAGTATTTAAGTCTGGTTCCTCAGGTTCAGAGCCGATCGCTGTTGGGTATAGCAAAATTTCTGCACCCATCAACACCATCGCTCGCGCACATTCAGGAAACCACTGATCCCAGCAAATCCCTACGCCAACTTTGCCAAAGGCCGTATCCCAAACCTTAAAGCCCGTATCGCCGCCACGAAAATAAAACTTTTCTTCGTACCCAGGTCCATCGGGAATATGGCTTTTGCGGTAGATGCCCAGCAATGAGCCATCCGCATCAACCATCGCCAAACTGTTGTAATAGACTTGTCCCGATCGCTCAAAAAACGAGACAGGAATGACGACATTTAATGCTTGAGCAAGTTTTTGAAAATGGGCGATCGTTGGATGATTTTCCACAGGCTGCGCCCAGTCAAAAAAGCGATCGCGTTCTTCTCGACAAAAATATGCTCCTTCAAATAATTCTGGCGGCAAAATTACCTGTGCGCCTTGATGAGCCGCCTTGCTCACTAAGTCCGATATTTTCGCGACATTAGTAGCAACATCTGCATTCAAGGATGCTTGAATAACAGCGATCGTGATAGTTCTAGAGGATGACATCAGAAGACAAATAAAGGATAAAATATGGCTATAACTTCTATTCTATTGAAATACAGTATTATTTCCCCGCCGAAGGCAGGGAAATAATACTTGCTTGGAAAAATCCATGAAAAAACTTGTCATTTTATTGATTCAGTTTTATCGATTATTTATTTCGCCATTGTTTCCCCCCAGATGTCGATTTCAGCCCACCTGCTCACAATATGCTCTCACAGCGATCGAGCGCTTTGGCATATTGACAGGCGGCAAATTATCGATAAAACGTATCTGTAGTTGCCATCCTTGGCATATGGGCGGTTACGATCCTGTTCCTGATGCCAACCCAAAGACTTAAGCGACGAGACTCAATTTAATCTAGCAAGACGATTTACAACCAAAGCCTGAACAATCTCTACAACATTATCCAATGCAATATCTTCACGATTCAATACATTATTTAATTCTGCCAAGGCTTGCTCATGCTCCTGTGCAAATTTATGAAAATGTGTCGGAGAATGTTCGGGGCGAGGACAATTCACGATTTTAATCACACCACTACGCACAGCAATAATTAAGTCCCGCGAAAATTCTATAATCGCTTTTCGCCGTAAATATCTAAATCCGCGATCGCTAGTAGCGTACATTGGCGGAAAGCGATTTAGGGTGTAAGCAACTACTTCATTAATATTTAGGTTGGCATATAGATCTGGATTTACCATTCTCTGAAGAATGACAAAAATTAGATGCTCTAACACATTGATCATCCCCAATTGGGCTTGCAATGTATAGGCTTCTAGCGCTTTATATTCTATTTCCATGGCATCCATTGCCTTCTTTTCATCAGACCACGAAACACCTTGATCAAGATCTCCAAAAACAGGAATAATAGCTACATTTAAATCCTTATTTAATACTTCATTTAGATAAGTTAGCTCTTTTTGTTTATGGGCTAATCGCTTCTCTTTAAATCTTTTTGATTGCGAAAGCAATAATTTATTCCTACTACTTACATGGCTTTCTGGCTGGATTTTGGTTTCATTACACTGAATGATGGTCTGATCTTCATCATTGCCAATCGAGTTTAAATAGGTAGAATGTCTAACCATTTCTCTAATTATATTTGGTAGATCTCTCCAACGTAAATATTTGCGGTTTAATGTTTTACTTAATTGATAGAGAACTCCTGCATTATCTATAAATAAATTATTTGGCAGAGGTTTTTTATCATGTAATGGATCACCGACAAAAGTAACGGTTCTAATTCCGTACTTAATTAATTGTAAAACTTGTGGCTTTAATTCATTTAAAGCATAATCACGCTGACGTTTATATCCAACTATTGATGTGGCGAATAGTGGTGGCAATCTATTTAATGTGTAGGCTACAACTTCAGAGATATTAATTTGTTTTTGCGATTCTGGACGCAATTCTTCAATTTGTAGATGTAATTCTCTAAAAACTATTTCTTCTAAGACATTAATAAATGCACTCATAATCTTTTACTTGTAAAAATACAAACAATTAACTTGATTATTTGGTTAATTTATAACAAGCAATAAAGCATATCTATCAATTTGTATGATCTAAAAAAATCCCCATTACGTCCTGACTATGGATTTAAAAAGACTGATTTCAGCAATAAATCCTATAATCAATAGGTCTTCAATTGACTTAAATATGGTCTCAGTAATAAAAACAAATGTTTATTGAAATGTAGATTAAAATCTAATAAATATCTGTTTTTATCCCCCAGTTTTATTTATTTATGATCTTTTAAAGTTTAATAAGCTTTATTCTTATAAATGCAATTTATCAGTTAAATGGAAGCTGCTTAACGTATAAATGGCGTAACTTTTTATAATAAAAAACACCGAAAAAGACGGCAACACTCTGTGTTGTCGTCTTTTTCGGTGTTTTTTTACTACAAGTTCTTTAAAATCTTTAAAAAATTTATGGCGCTTTTCGAGCGCTATACTTCCTTTCCAGTGAATAATTAGCCGCGCACGCCTAATTATTCACTGGAAAGGAAGTAAGACTGCAAAGATCAATAGCGCCGCTACTGATCTTTGCGGTAAGTCATGGCTACCCAAGTCTATAGCCGAAGCCTCTAACCGTAACAATATGTTTCGGGTCACTTGGATCGATTTCAATTTTTTCGCGTAGCCAGCGAATATGCACATCGACGGTTTTACTATCCCCAACAAAATCTACGCCCCAGACTTTTTCTAATAACTGTTCGCGTGACCAGACGCGACGGGGATGGCTCATAAATAGGTCAAGTAGGCGAAATTCCTTGGGTGAAAGATTGATTTCCACATCATTGATGGTCACGCGACATTCGTCGGGATACATGGTGATATCGCCAAACTTATAAACTGTGGCATTGGTTGCCACAAAGTCACGACGACTGCGCCTGAGTAAAGCATGAGAACGGACTACTAGTTCGCGCATTCCGAAAGGCTTGCTCAGGTAGTCATCGGCTCCGACTTCTAAGCCCATAATGCGATCGGATTCGTTCCCCCTAGCGCTGATCATCAAAATAGGCACATTATTATCTTCATGCCTTAAGATGCGACAAAAATCTAAGCCATTTATCGAGGGCAGCATTATATCTAAAATGATCAAATCTAGCCTTGATGCATTTTTAGCAGTTTGTAAGGCTTTATAACCATCTTCAGCTAGTAAAACGCTATATCCTTCTTCTTGCAGAGCCAGCGCGATCGCTTCTTGAATAATCGCTTCATCTTCTACCACTAGGACACAACCAAGAGTGTTTTTAGAAGCCGAGGGAGATTGTTCTGTTAAGAGCATAAAAAAGTTTTATTAGGTTGGTCTAACCGTATCCAATCTTACATTGATTGCTGGCTAATTATCTGTCTTACTTTTCTGTTACAGCGCTTTGCGCTGACTTAAAACCCAAAAATATTTTTAAAAGCGGCGCTTCGCGCCGCTTTTAAAAATATTTTTATATTACTCAAAGCCTCAGTAGGCTATATCTTTAGCAATTAACGCCCATTGAGGTTTTGTGAGATCCAATAAATCTCTAAAAGTTTCGCTTTGCGAAACTTTTAGAGATTTATTGGATTTTGAAATTATGGCAGAAAGAAATTAGGAATTAGAGCTTTTGACATATTTCTTAGGCTTTGATTTAGCGATCGCGCTATTTGAATATGGGGTTCGTCAGCTTCAATGGGCAGAATTTGGGTCATATTGCCTTGACTAAATTGTTGAATCACTAAATTAGCGGCTTCTAAACCTGTGACATAGGCTTTTTCCTGTGACCATGAACCGTGATTAGTAATAATCCAGTCACCACTCATATATAGGTTGGGGAAACTAGTGCTGGCTTTGAGTAGGTTTTGGTAACTTCCTGGAGCAAAGTGAGTCACAGCGCGAGGTAGGCGAATTACGCTGCTGTCCACAACTTTGGCTTCTTTAAAGGCTGGTACACAGGAGGCGAGATAATTCTGGACGATCGCCACGATTTCTTGATTGTCGAGGGGCAGAAATTGGTTGGCGTGATAAAAGTCAACTTCGATCACGGAGCCAGTTTCATTGGCATATTCATCATGGAGCGCATTGAGATCAAAAAATGTCCAGCCCGTAGTCACATCAAATCCAAAACAGGCATTGGAGGGGCGCGGCACATCGATTTTGCGATCGAACCACAGGCGCACTGCCAAAACATCGATCGCGCCTAGGTTCATTAGGTTACGAAATTCGCGGCGCTTTTGTAAAGCGGGGCTACTAGTCACAATTTTTTGCATCCCTGAAATGCCGACGGAGAAAATCACCGCATCAGCATCAAATTTCTCTTCGCCGCAAATTACGCTGGTAACTTTGCCCGACTCATCTACTTGGAGATCGCTAACACGGCGATTGGTGAGGATGTTGCCGCCTAAGCTGGTGATGCGATCGCACCAAGGTTGAAAGATTTTTGCGCCCACCGTGCCGCGACACCAAACCACATCAAAATCTGCCTGATGCGCCAAGATGAAGTAATACAACATTCCCAAAGCTGCCGCCGCCGAGCATTGTTCCCCAGGGGCAAATAATCCGACTAATAGCATTGGCTCAAAGGATTCACGGTAAAGCCTTTCGGAGACTCCATATTGACGGAATAGCTCACGAGCTGTTACGCCGTCGTAACGTTTCCATGCTTGATCGGAATTATCAAAATCGACAACTGCATACATTAGCGGGAGAGCCGAGAGGCGATCGCTAAGGGGCAATCTTTTAAATTGCGTATAGGCAAAGGTTCCCAAGGGTGAAGGCAATCGTGGTAAGTCTTGAAAGATCGGGGACTCCACTTCTAGCCCTGCGGGAGAATATTGAGCCGATCGCGTCCAAGGGGTGAAGGGATCAAGCTCCAATTCTTTGACTAGGGCAAAAATATTGCGATAAGGATACCAAAAGCCGTGAATACCTGCCTCGACCGATCGCCCCCCTTCGGTTTGCCAACCTGCGACTAAGCCCCCTGCTTGCGCCCCTGCTTCAAGTAGGGTTACGTCATAGCCCTGTTTGGTAAGTTGATAGGTTGCACCTAGTCCCGCCCAACCTGCACCCACAACGATTACTTTTGGTTTATCTGTCATTTATTTTTAATACTATTTTTGTAATCTTAAGAGCCAAATTTTTGGTAGGGCGGCGCAGCCGCCTTACCAAAAATTCGGCTTTTTATTAGAGTCTTTTACTAATTTTAAAACCGTGGGAGTCAGTCCCGCAGGTATGCATTAAGCCATGCAAATCTGCAAGATGGTGAATTTCTTCGGTTTGCTTAGGGCTAGGTTTCCAAGGATCGCTATTGTCGTAGCCATAATAGGTTTCCACACCATCGATCCCCAGCGCCGCCGCCGCAGGAATTAAATCTTCAGGCGATCGCCGATAACGGGCAGGATGCGCTAGTACCGCTAATCCACCCGCTAGATGCATTGCCTTGATCACACTAATTGCTTGGTAGTCTAGCCCTGCGGTGGTTTTACCTTGTAAATAGGGAAGCATGGCCTCATGTTCGGGATCAAATCCATAGCCGAGAATATGTACTTCGGTAAAAATTAGACTGGCATTAACTTCGATCCCCGACCAAAGTGTGGGTAGAGATACGCGATCACTAGATTGACTAGCAAAACGTTCTAAATACTTTTTAGCGATGTAATAGCCCGCAATCTCATGGTGATCAGTAATTGCCAAGTCCGACACACGCAGCGCGATCGCCTGCTGGATTAGGTCTATAGGTTGCATTTTGCCGTCAGAATGCACTGTATGCAGATGAAAGTTCAGTCTATGGGGACAACTCATGGCATCAACGGACGCAAAAATTTTTCGCAGCCTACTAGTTGCGTTCGACTCTGATATCAATAGCGAAGTTTGAGTTACCATGACAAATCTCTACATAAGCAAATCTTTAACAATTCTTAATTTCTTAATCACAATTTTACCCAGATTTGGGTAGGTAGTTTAACTTTATTGACATAGATTCGCAATTTCTAAGAATCGATACACAAGTATGATTTGCCTATGCACGCCTATATAATTTACGAAGCGCCTTACGAAGCGCGATGATAAACATCTAAAGTTAATTTAGTTAATTTGGTTGAAGCTAGGCTTGTTAGTCATACTGAGTCTGCTCGATCGCATTATGATCCAGTACTTGCTCAGATGTCTCGTAATAACTAGATAATAATTCGCGAGTTTCGACTTTGCCTAACTTCGCCTCAATCGCGGCGGTGACTGCGATGCATTCACTACCAACTATGTCGATCGCCCGTTCAACGATTTTGCCATCTTTCCCGATTAAGTACTCGACACGTTGATATTGCGACATAACCTATTAATTTTTCTCAACAATAACAATTGCTAATATTCTAGCGTCTCTAAATCAAAATCGCAAAATTAAAAGCATTACTTTGTGCTGCTTTTAATTTTGCGATTTTTCCAAATCTAAAATTTTACTAGCGGATATTCCATCGGTGGCCGTGCCGAAATACCACAGCGATGCGGCGGCTTCGGCGCGAGTAACGGGCTTTTGTGGTTGCAGAATTGTGGTGAATCCAAAGCTGCGGCGAATATTAGAGATATCTCGTAGTTGAGCGTCAGCAAAAATCGCACCGAGGGCGCTTTCACTAATGCGATCGCTATCTTTAAAGCCCCATGTTTGACTGATATTGTCCCATGTGGCACTGGGCAAGGGCTGTCGTAGATCGAGGGGGATTTTCCATTGCACTAGCTCTTCTCGTAGCAGGGGATCATTGGGACGAAAGCGATCGCCTGTGCCATTAATTAATCCTGCGTTGGCTAAGCCTTGGATAATTGCAAAATCGGGATGGCTATTGGGGATATCAGGAAAACTAGCGCTATCGTTAGGCTGCGCGAGACGAATCTGGCGACTTGGCTGATTTTTATAGAGACGGTTATTTGTTTGCAGCAACCATCGCGCATATTCACGACGCGCCACCAAAATATTCGGCTTAAATTCTTGCCCCGTTTTTGCAGAAATTGTCCCTAGTTTATTAAGATCTTTAATCCAATCTCTAAGAGATGCAGGAGCCTGTTCAATATCGCTAAATTCACTGGTTTTTGGTGTATTACTATTAGCAAAATCAATGTATAGAAATTGTTTGAGGGGAATTTTGGGGCTGGTTGTTTTGGGTGGCAAATTTGGCAAGGCGATCTCGGCTGCGAGAGGATTGGATCGGCGATCGCTAGATTTTTGGTCGGTTGTACTGGTGGGGGAATTAGTGGGTGTAGGGCTTGGGGTAATGATTGGCGATGGCTTGGGTTTTTCGTCAATAGTTGCAGGACTAGATTCATTAGCAGGAATCGCTGGCGCGATCGCCCCTTCTAGTGAGCTACCAAGATTTGATCCCTGACAAGCTGTCAGGGAATAAGTCATCAGCCCTAGCAGCAAAAATTTGGGGAATTTGAGAAATCTAGCAATTAATCGCAATGGGAACTTCATCAAAACTCTACGTTAATATCATCGGGAAAATTCAAGTCAAGCAACTGCTCAAAGCTATAGGGGAATTCATGGGGAAGGATACTTTTTTTGATGGAGGTCTCCGCCAAAATTAGCGCTAATCCTAAGCGAAAACCCTTTGACAGCGCTTTATCTAAGTAAGATTTTAAGCTCGGATTGTCCGCTAACAAATCCTGAATTTCTTCTCTTTGTAACTGAATTGTCACCTGCCAACTACGCGATCGCTTTTGGGGTTGATATTGCCATTTTAAAAGATGTCCGATCAGCACACCCAAACGATTAGATAATTCTTGCTGTTTTTGTTTACCCAAAGACTCGATTTCCTCAACCAAATTCACCAAGTCCAATCCATCTAGATTACCTAGGGTAAGCAACTTAGCCTGTTCTACGGTCCAACCATAAAAATCTGTCTCATATAGTTTCGTGTTCATCATTCGACCTTTTTAGTCTTTTTAGCTGTTACAGCCTATGTTAGGTTTTGGGTATTCCAGATAAACTTTGAAAAAGCTGGCTTCGCCAGCTTTTTCAAAGTTTATCTGGGTTTAGGACTAGGCGGCAGCACAGGCATAATTACAGGAATTGCACAGGCAATTTCGGGACGCAGATTAGCATAGCGACTGCGGCGGATACCGATCAGTTCGTTTTGAATATCCTCTGTACTTTCGCCTAAGCAAATCAGCAAGTGTGTAGTTAGCTCTAAGCTTGCCTCAAAGGTGGGATGCACGACTTCCTTGGCTCCCAATTGATACAAGGTATCAATATCTGCATCTTTTTCAGCTCTCGCCACAATGTCGATGTCTGGCGAAATGTTGACGGCGCGTTGGACTGCAAGCCTAGTGGCGATCGGGTCAGAAATGGCAATCAGCATCGATCGCGCATGGTCGATTTCTGCTTTTTCGAGAACTAACGGACTCGCGCAATTACCGTATAGGTATGGGATATTTTGCGATCGCAAGATTTGCACTTTGGACTCAGCATCTTCAATCACCAACACGGGATAGCCCTTTGATTGTAGCAACGAGACAATCCCCTGACCGATGCGCCCATAGCCACACACCACCACATGATCCTTAAGTTCCGCATTGGCTGAAAGTTCTTGAGGCATATCCAGCTTATTCATCCAAGCCGTAAGGAATGGCACTTTTTCGAGTAATTGCAAAATCTGCGGTGTCGCCTTTAGCAAGAAGGGTGTCACCATCAAAGTGACCGCCGTTGTTCCTAAAGTCAGCAAGTAAACACGGCGCGAAACTAATCCTAATTTCTGCCCCTCACTGGCTAATACAAAGGAAAACTCCCCAATTTGGGCAAGCCCTAAACCTGCGAAAATGGCAACGCGCAGAGGATAGCGGAAGAAACTCACCAATGGCACAACGATCAAGAATTTACCCAACATCACGATCGCCACAAGACTAAGAATCAATTCCCAGTTTTGCAATAGAAATACAGGATCGATTAGCATTCCGATCGATGCAAAAAATAAGGTCGCAAACACGTCCCGCAAAGGTTCAACATAGGTGAGGGCTTGATCGGCATATTCCACCTCAGAAATCATCAAACCTGCTACGAATGCGCCCATCTCAATCGATAAACCTAACTGCTCCGTGAGGAGGGCAATGCCTAGGCATAGCACAATCACGCTCAGCAAAAATAACTCGCGGCTCTCGGTACTCGCGACCCAGCGCAAAAATGGCGGAATTAGCCACACCCCTGCGGCGATCGCGGCTCCTGCAAATAAAGCCGTAACTGACAAAGATTTAATTACCTCAATGACAAGAGTTTCGGGATGATCTAACGCAGGCAACACCGCCAACATCAATCCCAAAGCTAAATCTTGGATAATTAACATCCCCAATGTCACCTGCCCCTGAGCCGACTCGGTGGCATTATTTTCCATCAAACTGCGTAAGACGACGGCCGTTGATGACAGCGACAAAATCCCCCCCAGAAAAATTCCCTGCACAGGTGTCTCCACCCATCCCACCAATACGGATACGCCTGCGGTCAAGGCGATAGTTAACAAAATTTGTAAAGTGCCGCCACCTAAAGCGATCGCCCTTACCTTATTTAATTGCTTCAGCGAAAACTCAACGCCGAGAGCGAATAGTAAAAAAGCAACCCCAAACTGAGCAAGGGTTTCCACCTGAATTAATTCTTTGATCAGCCCTAAACCCGTGGGACCAACCACGATGCCGCCAAAGATGTAGCCCAATAAAACTGGTAATCGCAGAGCCGCCGCCATTAATCCACCAAAGGAAGCTGCTGCAAGAACAGTGACTAAATCAACAATTAACCGAAAATCTTCTTGCACAGAAATTAACTTAAGAACGTTGCCTTCTATACTTTAAACCCATATCCAAAAAAGGGGGTAGTCCTAAAAAAGTAAAGATAGGCGGCGCGAAGCGCCGCCTATCTTTACTTTTTGGCAGCAAAAGTTCACCCCAATAGTGCATTAACTGTAATGCTAAAACCTTCAAGAACTACAGAAGCGATCGCTTCTTCGGCAACATAAATCTTGCGCGAATCTTGGGTTAACACCACAATCAACCGTTCTTCACTAAAAACCAGCCAAACTTCTTGACATTGCGATCGCAAATATTCGTGAGCATTGGCAAATACATCGTTAGCCGCATCCGTCGGTGAGATTACCTCGGCAATTAAAGGAAAGCTTTGGGGCAGAGTGGGTAAATTGCCATACTCAGCAAGCAAATCAGGGGTGAGATAAGCAACATCAGGTTTACGTCCTTGCTCTAAAGTACGACAAGGCACTTCTGTATATACTTCACCACCAATGCCAGAGTTTTCGACATGACTTTTCCAAAGCCATCCAACCCTACTTTGTACCCGACCATGTTGTAATGTCATACCCGTTTTTTCGATTAAATGACCGTCAATCCATTCCAGTCCGCCTGATGGAGGATTTTTCACCCATTCATCAAGGGAAATTTGGGGAATAGCTATTTCTTCGGCTGTTTCAGTATTTTTTTTGGTATTTTTCGCAGCGATCGCAGTGCTAACCATAGTTTTAAGCAAGCTCACAATTAGTTTGATTATACCTAAGCCCAACAGTGAAAGCACTGCTAAGCAGTGCTTTCACTGTTTTTAGAAAAAAAATTAATCTTTTCGCTTGTCAAGATTGCACAGTATGTTATTATTAGATTCGCGAGTTAAGGGCTTGTAGCTCAGTGGACTAGAGCACGTGGCTACGGACCACGGTGTCGGGGGTTCGAATCCCTCCTGGCCCGTCTAATCAAAACCAAATAAAAAAGCAGCACTAAGTGCTGCTTTTTTATTTGGTTATTTGGTTGTAAATTTGTTGGCGATCGCTTGATCTACATCTTCAGGACTTACAATCCAATAACTAAAGCGAAATTCATTAGGTTCACTAGGTCTTCCTTTAAGGCTACTTGATTGGATTTGCTCAGGTTTGATCGTCAGGCTAAAGGTGGCGATCGCCATCATTTCTTCAAAGCTGAGATTAGAATCCACATGTTTTTGCATAATGTTAATGAGATCGGGCAACCGTAGAATAATTGAGGGGTGAGCCAGCTTTGTCTTGAGTGCTTTTAAAACAACTTGCTGTCGTTTTGCCCTGCCAATGTCCCCATCTTCATCGTAACGAAATCTCGCGAAACCCTCTGCTTGCTCACCATTAAGGGTTTGTAATCCCGCATAAAGATTGATATTTAACTTTTGCGTTTTATCAACATATTTCATGCGCTTAGGGACATTAATCTCTACACCCCCAACCGCATCAACCAAAGCTGACAGACCAGAGGTATCGAGCCTCACATAGCGATCGATCTCTACACCATTGAGCTTTTGGGAAACAACTGTTTGGGCAAGCTCTGCCCCGCCATAAACGTTAGCAGCATTAATTTTGACAGTCCCATAGCCAGAAATTGGTACTTGCGTATCGCGGGGGATGGATAGCATATGCACTGAGTGATCGATAGGGTCAAACCGAATCAGCATCATGCTATCACTACGACCATTAAAGGATTCGGGTGAACCAAAGGGAGCTTCAAGAACCCGATCTACACCCATAACCAGAATTTGATAGGGACGCTCTAACTTACGTCCTAAGCTTTCTATGAAGACTTCTTCAGGTTTCCGCCCCGATAATAAACCAACCCAATCGATCGCATTAATAGGCACAATCCGACTTAAAAATGCCCCAGCCCCAACCGAAACTATAAGAGATAAAGTAAAAGCTATTTTTGCGAAGGGGATGCGCTTGGGCTTAGATGGATGTTTAGATAGTTCTGAGGGTGTGGATTCGACTGACATTGTTTTTAGGGGATCGGGCGGCAAATCAGCGCGATTAGTTGCTTCGGCTGACCGAACTTTGGATGCGGTTATCGGTCTATTGCTCACACACCACTCCATAACTTCTATAATGCTCAACAAACAACATATACCGCAAGTCAACAACTCTATGCAAGCTGTAATTATTGCTGGTGGTAAAGGAACACGCCTCAGACCCTTGACCTATGGCTGTCCTAAGCCCATGCTGCCCTTGGTCGATCGCCCATTTTTAGAATGGATGATCAATCGTTGTCGCGAGGCTGATGTGTGCGACATTTTGTTAAATGTGCAGTATCACTCGCAACAAGTGATTGATTATTTTGGTGATGGCGATCGCTTTGGCGTGAAAATTCGTTATGTCGAAGAGTCCACGCCCCTAGATACCGCAGGAGCGATCAAGCTTGCCGAGCCATATTTCACGGGTGAGTCATTGATTGTATTCAATGCTGATGTTCTCACTGATTTAGACTTGAAGGCGCTCATAAAGTTTCATAAAGATCATCAAGCCGATGCAACTTTAACTTTGACGCGAGTTCCTGACATTACGCCCTTTGGCTTAGTCGAAATTAATGCTCAAAATCAGGTGCAAGCTTTTCGCGAAAAACCAAATGCAGCACAAGCATTAGAATTTCTGGCTCAAGGCATCAATACGATTAATGCAGGAACCTATGTTTTAGAGCCAAAGATTTTTGACATCTATCCCACAGGAGAACCTTTGAGCTTTGAGAGGAAAGTTTTTCCTGATGTCCTAGACAATGGCTTAAAGATGATGGGTTTTGTCTCGGATGGCTATTGGATGGATATGGGAACGCCTGAGAAGTATTTGCAAGCGCAGGTTGATGTTTTAGAAGGTAAGGCTCCCTATGATTTTGGCGATCGCTCTGAGCAGATTAGTGCAGGGGTGTGGGTTGCTAAAACTGCCAATATTGCGGAGGGAGCAGTTTTAGAAGCTCCTTGCTATATTGGTGAGGCAACTTCCATTGGTAAAGATGCTCGGATTCCATCACAAACTTTAATTGGTGCGAATTCCCTTATCAATCAGGCGATCGCTGCGGGGATGTATGCTACAGGCTCAATGTTAATTTAGAGCATCAAAGCCAACGTGAAACCAGATTATTAGTAGCGCGGCGAAGCCGCGCTACTAATAATCTGGTTCTTTATGAAGTCGCAGAAATTTTAAATTACCTATGAAGAATATATCTATTTTTTTTGTTACTCATGGCAGTAGCGATCGCCGATCATGGTTGGCGTTACAAAATTTATTAACCGTAGCGCGATCGCAGAATCTATCTGATTTATCTAATCTATCTATTGGTGATATTAGCGGTGGATGTTTGGAAGGACAGGCGCTTAGCCTTGCTCAACAATTAGAAAAATTTGCTAATCAGGTGATCGCATCGGGAGGAACCGAAATTGCGATCATGCCTTTGTTTTTACTAGAAGGTGTCCATGTTAGTGAAGATATTCCCGCAGAGGTGGCGATCGCTCAAAGTAAATTTATAAATAAGTTATTGTTTCGGACAATTGCTCATCTAGGGACAAGCCCCCAAATTCCTGATTTAATCTTTCAACAATTTGAGAAATATTCTGATCGGAATACCACTGTTCAGGAACAACCATCGCGAATTTTAGTTTCCCATGGTAGTCGGCGGGCGATCGCCAATCATGTCGTTGAGGGCTTAGCACACCATAGTCAAGCGATCACCGCCTATTGGGGCGTTGAGCCTAAAATCGAAATTCAAATAGATGATTTACTATCTCAAGGTATTAATAAAATCAATGTGCTACCCTATTTCCTGACGGAAGGTGGTATTACCGAAGCGATCGCTAATAAACTAAAACCCTATGGCGATCGGGCGCAGATTCAATTGTTATCAGTACCATTGTCAGATGAGCAAATTATTCAAATGTCTTTAGACCTAATTTAGGGTTGCTATAGCACTTTGCAAGTAAGCGCGGAACAAAGGGTTGTTTCCCCACCGTAGGCGGGGAAACAACCCATATATATCAGAAATGAATTAAAGTTGATATAAAACTATAATTTCAGAAATACCAATAGGGTAAAAAAGTTGGCTGACAGATATCAACATCTGAATCCGATCTACCAAGGCATACTCAAACAAGAGCGTCTTAATAATTTAATGCGGATTGCTAAATGTATTGAAAACAGTACAGTCGGAATTTTTGAGACAACTCTAGACGACCAAATCTGTGAAGTCAGTGTTTCTTTATGTGATTTGTTAGGATATAGCACTTCACAAATTTGCCAACTGAAATATGAGCAGATTTGTCATCCTGATGATCTGTGCGCTTACTATTTTCTCAAGGAGAGATTACTCTCAGGAGAAATCGATCATTGTTATCTGAATGTACGTTACATTCGTGAAGATGGTCAATTTGTGCAAGTTCTCCAAAGCACAGATCTTAATATTGAAACCTCACAAGAACCAAGTTTTTTGAATCGATTTGAAGATATTACTGATTGGGAACGAACAGCGAAGAATCAAAAAGATATTGAAAATCGGACTCGCTATTTATTCGAGAACAATCCTAATCCGATGTGGATTTATGATCTTGAGACTCTAGGTTTTTTAGCGGTCAATCAAGCAGCTATAGCTCACTATGGCTATAGTGCAGAAGAATTTCTGTCAATGACCTTAAAAGATATTCGTCCTGCGGTCGATATTCCAAAACTTTTAGAAGCCATTGCTAAAATTTCATCGGGCTTTAGTTTGCCTGAAGTATGGCGACATCTCAAGAAAGACGGTACACAAATTTGTGTTGAAGTTTCAGCCCATACCCTTGACTATCAAAATCGCAAATGTGAATTGATTTTAGTAAATGATGTTACGCAGAAAATACAGGCGGAAGAAGCACTAAAAAGAGCCGAGGCTAGATATCGTAGTATTTTTGAGAATGCGATCGAAGGAATATTTCAATCTTCTCTGGATGGAAAATTCTTGATTGCTAATCCGATGCTTGCCAAAATCTATGGATATGAATCACCTGATGAGTTAATCAAAAGCATTGCCGACATTCAGACTCAACTTTATATTAATCCTCAGGATCGTTCTTTATTGATCCAACTTTTGCAAGAACAAGAAGAAGTAAAACAATTTGAATCACAGGTCTATCGCAAAGATGGATCGATCATTTGGACTTCCGAGAATGTCCGCGTAGTTTACGATATGCATGGCAATATTCTCTATTTTGAGGGAACAGTTGAAGATATTACGGAGAGTAAGCTGGCTAAGGCAAAAATTGAACATCTTGCTTTTCATGATTCCCTAACGGATTTACCAAATCGTGTTCTATTTCGCGATCGCCTGTCTATAGCTTTAGCAAATGCTGCTGCCCAAATGCAAATCTATCTTGAACAGGATAATTTGATGGAAGTCAAATCGATTCCGCCGATATTAGCGGTAATGTTTCTTGATTTAGATCGATTTAAATTAGTTAACGATACGATGGGACATCTGGCAGGCGATCGCCTGTTAGTTGAAGTAGCTAAAAGACTAAGTGAGTGTATGTTTGAAAGCACTTTCTTAGCAAGGATGGGCGGGGATGAATTTATGATTTTTGTGTCTGACTTGCAAAGTGTTGAATCAACCCAGCAATTCGCACAATTAATTTTACAATCCTTTGAGAGTCCCTTCTTTGTCGAGGAAATGGCTTTGTATATTGGTACAAGTATTGGCATTAGTCTTTATCCCAATGATGGCATGGATGAAGAGACTTTAATGAAAAATGCTGATACAGCAATGTTTCGAGCTAAGGAACGCGGTCGTAATCATTATCAATTATATAACCATGCGATCGGCGCACAGGTAAAGGAATATGTGGCGATCGAGAATGGAATCCGTCAAGCTCTTGATCGTTCAGAGTTTCATGTTTTCTATCAACCCCAAATCAATCTGGCGACGGGCGAGATTGACTGTATGGAAGCGTTGGTGCGTTGGTTACATCCTGAACTCGGCTGGGTTCCTCCTAATCAGTTTATCCCTGCGGCGGAAGAACATGGGTTAATTGTTCGTTTAGGTGAGTGGATTTTGCGAACGGCTTGTATGCAAAATCATTTATGGCAAAAAGAGGGCTTGCCTCCAATTCGGATGGCTGTAAATTTTTCCGCGAAACAATTTCAGGTGGCGAGCCTTTGCGATCGCATTATGCAAATTCTTGCAGAGACAGAGCTAGAGCCACAATATTTAGAATTGGAGATTACTGAAAGCTTAGTGATGGAAGATCAAAATACTACGATCGCGATGTTGAATAAATTAAAATCCTTGGGAATGAGTGTATCCATTGATGACTTTGGTACTGGTTATTCTTCCTTAAGTTATTTGCGATTGTTGCCTGTTAGCAAGGTCAAAATTGATGCTAGTTTTATTCGCGAAACTCCGCAAAATCAAGATGATGCGTCAATTACCTCGGCAATTATTGCGATGGCGCATAGTCTGAATTTAAGGGCGATCGCTGAGGGTGTGGAGCGCAAAGAACAATTAGAATTTTTGCGATCGCAAAATTGTGACGCAGTGCAAGGCTATCTATTTAGTCGTCCCGTTCCTGCCCTCGAAGCAACATTGTTATTAAAGGCGCAATTAAAGTAGAGAGTTGTTAGATTATCGTATTGCCCGCTATCGATCAAACGAACCACAAGAAAAATTTTGAAAGCGTTGCTTAGCAACGCTTTCAAAATTTTTCTTGGTTTGGATTTAAGCGCAAAGCGCTGTCAGAAATGGCAATAAATTTTGAGCAAGGGTAACAGGATCGACACCCATTTCGGTACGTTGATCGGCAAGATCTAGGGCTGTTTGGGAATGCCAAACTGTTGAGGCGATCGCCGCATCCTTGGCTAATAGCCCCTGAGCTAAGAAACCGCCAATCATTCCTGCTATAGCGGTTTTCATCTAAATGTGGACATAGGCTAATATGAGATGGAAGTGCTAGAACTTTTTAGAGTAAGCACTCCGAGTAATTTTCACCTGTCCTCAGTAGAATGAAAACTGCGATAACACATCACCACTGCCGCCTCTAGCCAAGGCAGGTGTACTTTCAGGATTGATCCATACTTGAGATTGGGAAGCTTGAGATTGGGAAGCTTGCGGAAAAGCGATCGCGGTTCTAGCTCCCTTCAAT